>Ga0315338_1000918_pt1 | contig 47390 bp, 55 predicted proteins | sample ASW8metaG_FD_204518 | JGI IMG/M metagenome (GOLD analysis project Ga0315338, IMG submission 204518) | Ammonia-oxidizing marine archaeal communities from Monterey Bay, California, United States - ASW #8 | ecosystem: Environmental > Aquatic > Marine > Coastal | place: USA: California | collected... | reverse complement strand
TGCGTCAGCTTCGGCATCCTTCTTTTTTTTCTTTTCAAGTCGTTCAAAAATCACTGGGTTGACTTGTTTTTTAGCTAAATCTTCATCATCATAAACATAGAATGTGCCAAAAGTGTTGATTCTCCCTGTCTGATTTTTTAAATTAATTGCAATCACAGTTTTTCCATCTAAATTAAATTCTTTTGTGACCATATCAACTGCTTCAGATTTCTTTAACTTTCCTGCAAGACCCTTGATATTACACACGATTTCCCTTCTTGACAAAAATGAATTATTTACATCACTTAGTGTTTCAATCATAGACATGGTAAAAATCCTCTGAGTAGTTCTTATAAATCTTCAACGAAATAAACAAGAAATTTAAGAAAACACATTATGATAGATATATGGAACGCTATATGTTGCATCTCAAGAATAATTCTGACTATGATAGAAAAATGGCTAATAGAATCTTACTCAAATCGAGGGATCTCGCATATGGTATGAACCTTATCTTACGTGATTGCAGAATTTCAAAAAAATATGTTGAATTAGATACATCTATTCCAGATGCATTTCTTGATGAATTAATAGACAGGTTATCTACTATTGCCCCTCTAGATCATGCTAAGCATGTAATTGAAGAAACTTTTGAAAAAAATGATGCCATATCCCAAGGAATATCTTATTTTAATGACCAACGATTTTGGGAATGTCATGAAGTGCTTGAGGGTGTTTGGAAAAGCATTGATGGCGAAGAAAAGAGATTAGTTAATGGATTAATTCTAGTTGCAGCAGCTTTGGTTCACTATCAAAAGGATGAAGATGAAGTATGTATTTCAATTTTTAATAGAGCATTAGAAAAACTTCAAAATTCAAGTGGAATGTATTATGAAATAAGCGTTGATAGAATTAAATCACTTGTATCGGATATGATTAAAACCAAAAAAATTTCTACTTTTGAGATTTGATTATTGCTAAGGCTGTACTAATTACTTGAGCCCCTTCTAATAATCCAATTTCACCTTTTTTACCATCAGATTCAGTAAAACGCTGTGAACCATCATTTTTTATTTTGTTACCTGAAATCAGTAATGGTACTGGATGATCACTATGTCCTTTATTGATACATGGTGTAGAGTGATCAGCTGAAATCATAACAACAACTTTTTCAGTGTCAATATTTTCTAAAAGCGTACCAAAGAATCTTTGATCTATCTCCTCAATGTTTTTCATTTTACCAATAGCATCTCCATCATGACCAAATTCATCTGGTCCTTTTAGGTGAACATAAATGGCATTCTCTGTTTTCATAGATTCTGCAGCTACCTTTGCTTTTTCCTCATAATCTGTTAATCCACCTGCACTATACATGGTCATTTTTAAAACATTTGAAATTCCTACTTCAACCGGCATATCAACAATACATGAAAAATTCATTGAGTATTTTTCATTAATTGGTTGTACTTTTGGATATTTATTACCTGCATCACGAAGTAGGATACTATTTAGTAATTTTTTATTTTGTTTGCCACGAATTTCATTAATTTCACTATCTTTCAAAATTTTTAATGACATTTCTGAAAACTCATTAATCAAATTGGCAGAGAGACTAGCTGAATCAGTGTCATCTAATGGTAAGCATCTTTCAATTTTTAAAAAATCACCTACAGCTTTTGCAATACCCATACCATCTACTCTTGAGTATGCAGGATCAGTGTTTGAAATGTTTGCGGAAAGTGGATGCTCATCTCTAATTCTTACCACAACTCTATGGCCAATTGTAGGCGCAACAACTACTGTTGAAAGAGGATTTGAGAAAGTGAGTTTATCTTCAAGTTCTTTTGATACACCTAATGCATCATCTTTTTCAATATGCCTACCTGCACGTCTATCAATTATGATGTTCTTATCATCTAATGTAGCAAAATTTCCACGCAATGCCAAGTCACCATCTTTAAAATCAATTCCTATTCCAATGGCTTCAATTACACCTCTTCCTGCATAATCTGAATGTTGGAATTTGTATCCAAGCATATTGAATACTGCAATATCTGATTCAGGGGCAATACCTTTTCCAACAGAAATTACTTCTCCCATCTTACCATTTTTGGCTAGTTTATCTAAATTTGATGTTTGAGCAGCCTCTAATGGTGTTTTGTTATTGATGTCTGGATGTGGAAGATCACCTACACCGTCTAGTAGCACATAGATTATTTTAATCTCCGAATTATCTATCACTATCTGGAGAAAGTGGGCACTCATTTTAAATCTTGCAGATATCTAATAGCTTTTTTTATCCTGATCGTTTGAACACTTTTTAGGGAAATATTTTTTCTTATATCAAATGGGGAATTTACGAAAAGATTTCATCTCTGAAAGATTTGTGATCATTAATCAAAATAAGTCTCAAAAACCTAAGTCCAAAAAAAATCCTTACAAACCTGGAAATGAATCTATGACAAACCCATCTGTTTTATCACTAGTTCAAAAGGATGGCATGTTACAAAGATTACAAGATGATGAGAGTGACCATGTAAAAAATTGGACAGTGAGAGTTTTCCCTTCATCTGAACCAGGTGTAACTATAGATGCAGATAACTCATACACAGAACATCCTTTACATAGTGAACCAGCGTATGGTTACCACTACATTGTAGTCGCAACATCAGATGAAAAAGAAACACTTTCAACTATGAACCAGGAACAATGGGGAATGGTTTTGTCTGTGGTCCAAGATAGATTACGATGGCTTTACACACAGAAGGGTGTTGCATATGTTGCAATTTATGGAAACCATGGAAAAGAAGCAAGGGTTGATGTTATGCATCCACATCTACATATGATGTCATTCTCTACTATTCCACCAAAGATTGAGGAAGAAGCAAATTTTTCACATAGACTATTAAATGAAAATGGTGTTTATCCCATGAGTCAACTGATTAATATCGAGTTAGGTGGTCCACGGCAGATACTTCAAACAGAAAGTTTTGTTGCAATCTCACCATGGGCACCATCGTATCCTTATGAGTTTTGGATATGTCCAAAAAAACACTCCACAAGTTTTTCAAAAATTTCTCAAAAAGAAATTTATGATTTAGCTCTTATTATTAGAGCAACACTTGGTGGTTTATCAAATTGTACAAAAAATTCAGCTTATAACATTGCATTTCATTTATCACCAGAAAAGAAAAATAGTAAACAGATACATTGGCACATTGAAGTTTATCCACAAACAACTCCATGGTCTGGTCTTGAGCGTGGATTTGGAATTTTTCTACATGATATATCACCTGAAAAAACTGCTGAAGAACTAGGTGCTGCATGCAGAAAAGAATTATCTGCATTGGTGGGAATAGTTTAAAATTTCTGATAGTTTATTACTTCTTAGAAATCTTTGTTAATTATGGCATTAGAAAGATATCTTGCAATTGCAGGGTTCTCACTATCAGTTTTTTTTGTCGCTGAAATAATTACAGTGTTTAATTTTATGGCAAACCCATCAGGAAATTTAGAATTTGGTTTTGAAGCGGCACCAAAGATATTTCAATTTATATCACTGAGTATTGCTCCTGCAACAATTGTCTTTGGAGTTTCTTTTGTTTTATCAAAGCGATATGGTTCTAAATTAAATGGAATTCTAATGATTACTGCTGGAGTTATCGTATTAGTGGGAATGATTTTGGCATACACCATGATTGAACATATTCAAGAAAAATTACTAGATAATAGTGTTGAAGCTACCCCAATAATTTTCATGGTAGTTTCTATCCCAATCATCTTTTTTGGAACAAAACTTTTGAAAACAAGACCAAGGAAACCAAAAAAAAATTATTTAGAAGACGATTTCTAAACTCTCATTTTTTTCTTGGGATCTATATTTTGATTAGAAATTAGATTTTGTTGTTGACGAATTCGTTCTGCAATTAATCTATAAAGAGATCTAAAGCGATCTTTTGTCTTATCAGACATAAAATCAGCCTCACCAATTGCAATTTTTTCACAAACATATCGACAGACTTCTTCAGAGTCAAAATCTTCCCATCCATCTTCTTTATGCTCTTCCCAGATTGAATTAATACCATCAAGAATTCCATTTTTCTTTCGTGAGTCTATGTCTTCTTGTGTAAGATTAACAAATCCCTCTTTTCTTAATTTTATGCCATATGTTTGATTTACAGCATAAAGATAATCATCAGGTAAGATATAATCTTCTATAGATTGTAATGATTTTCCACTTTGCTCAAAGAATATAGTTTGAACTTTAGAAAACTCATTCGCAATTAATTTTCCTGATATATCTTTTGATTCTTCTGTATTATCTAACAATACAAAAGTGTTGTAGCCATGATTTCTATAGAAAATCGCAAGTGGTAAAACTGAATTTTTGTTATATGCAGCTACAATATTTAATGGATTCATTGAAATATTTGGGTCTTCTAAAAATTTATCAAATGCATTAAGATATAGTGTGTCCACTATAGTTTCAACGATAATCACTGGTCGTGAATTATATCCGATTTCTCTATCTACAATAGATTCAACTAAACCTCTAGAAAGTCCATACAAAATTGGTGTTAATGTAGTATCATCTGCATTCCAGTAATCATAGAAAATTCTACTAAGGTGTTTTTTCTTTTCAAGTTCTACAACAAGTAGATTGCCTGGCGCATAATCAAAGATCATGTATGGTGAATGTGTTGCATATAGAACCTGGTTTGAACCAGCTAAATTCTTCAATAAGTCAGATATTCCCCTTTGTTGTGTTGGATGCAAATTTCTTGCTGGTTCATCAAGTAGTAGAATTGCCTCTTTCAATTCGGCCTTTTGTGTTTCAGCTGCAAAATTTACTATAAACGAAAATGTCCATTTGAATCCCTCTGCTCTTCTATTTAGAAGACCAGTATTTGTTACGGTGCCATCTTTATGAACATCAGATATGACAACACTCATCACATTATTTGGATTTAATCTTAGTTCAACATGAATTGCATCACCTTTCCATGCAGGATTTAATTTTTCGGTTAATCTTTTGCTACAAGTATTAAGAAGTTTAATTAATTGTGAAGGACTATTTTTACATTCTTCTAACTCATCAACATCTAATTCTGCAAGATAGAATAGGTTATCAACAGTTTCGGCTTTGTCAAACTCATCTTCTGTGTATTCAATACTTGAAGTACGCTCTTTAGAATATTCATTGAGATTAATGTTACCAATAATTTTTTTATAATCTGAAAAATAGACAAATCTTGGATGTAGATTAATTTCAATGAAATTCTCTAATGCCATTTTTTCTGTTGTTCCTACTAGTAGATTTTGAAAATCTGTGTTTGGGCTTTCAGCTATTTTTTCCCATTCTGATATAATCTTAGCCTCATCAGCAGCTAAAACATGTAGAGTATTACCAAATTCAGCCATTGCATTTCTAAAAATCTCCTCAGTTTCTGGTGCTCCACCTTCAAAAAACGTTGCATCAAGTTTTATTCTAATGTGATTGGGTATGGTATCTAAAAATACATTAACTTGCTCTCTGAAATTCTCCCATGAATTGAGTCCACTGTTTTCTGCATCACTAATTTCAACATCCCCAAAATCATATTGAGGAATTGGATTTTTGTTTGTTCTAAAAATTTTAACCTTCTTAATTTCTGGAATGTTTGGAAATGTTTCTTTTAGTAATTTAGTCTCTTCATGATTAAGTGTAAAGTCGCCTTCAGCAAGTCTAACCTCAGATTTTAAATCCTCAACTAATTCATCACATAAATCCAATTCTGAAAGATATTGCTCTTTATTTAACAATGTTAATGCTTCTAGAATAGTGGTTTTTCCACTTTCATTTCTTCCAACAAATGCAGCCAAGTCACCAACTCGAATTTCACCAGAATCATGAATGCAACGATAGGCACGAACTCTAAATTTTCTTAATCGCACAAATAAGCACTAAATATCTCGAATTTAACTAACATGACCAAATTATCTTCAACGTTTAACTAAATTATGACTAAATTGATATACGTGAGACTTTAATTCAAGTCAAAATGAACAAATCACCATTTATTGTTTATGTTTTACCAGTAATACTATCTGTCTCTTTAGGAACATTTGTCATGGCTGAAGCCCTAAATGATGGTCAGCGTGAATTTGATATGTGGCAATTTGATAACACTGGAATTTCAAGTTCCATACAACAAGGAGATGGTTTAAGCACAATTGGATTAGAAAAAACATATTCCACCTCTGATAAAATTGAATTTAAGATTAAAGTCAGTAATACAAATTTTGAATGTGGAGATTTGTATGTGACAATTTATGAAATTACCGATTCTGGTGATGAACAAGTATTAACACAAAGTGGCTATTTGAAACAATGCTTTATCAAGAATCAACAAAATCTACCAATAGGCGAAAAATATTCAGAGATATTAACAGAATCTGGTACATATAGAATTGTAGTACAGATTTATGATGAAAAGTATAAAGGTGTAATATCATTTGATGAAACTATAATTGTTAAATGATGAGGATTTGTAAATAAAAAATTTTAGGGTGAAAGATTGGGAGAAAAAGAAAAGATGACTGATGTAGAAGACAAAATTAAAAAAGAGTTGGCAGATCTTAGATCTAAATTAAAGAAAGAAAGTAAAAAGCCTAAACCAAAGAAAGAAAGTACAAAGTCTAAACCAAAGAAAGAAAGTACAAAGTCTAAACCAAAGAAAGAAAGTACAAAGTCTAAACCAAAGAAAGAAAGTACAAAGCCTAAACCAAAGAAAGAAAGTAAAAAGCCTAAACCAAAAAAGAGTACAATAGCGCTAAAACCAAAGAAAGATACAAAGGCAGAGAAAGCAAAGGCAAAGAAAGCTGCAAAGGCAGAGAAAGCAAAGGCAAAGAAAGCTGCAAAGGCAGAGAAAGCAAAGGCAAAGAAAGCTGCAAAGGCAGAGAAAGAGAAGGCAAAGAAAGCTGCAAAGGCAGAGAAAGAGAAGGCAAAGGCAGAGGCTGATGCAAAAGTAAAGGCAGAAGCTGATGCAAAAGCAAAGGAAGAAGAGAAGGCAAGAACTCCTGAAGAAGAATTAGAAGAACAGTTTTCTGATGAACAAATTCGTAACTTTCAAATTGAAAAAATAGACATGGATAAAATTACCAATAAGGTCTGTGAGATCGTTGCAGTGTACGAAGAAAAAGGAATGTTACAAAGTGATCTCTGGAAAAAATTAAAACTATCTGGTCGCGACGGCTCCCGACTTGCATTACGATTAGAAAGAAGAGGTTTGATATCTAGAGAAAAGATTTTGCAAAAAGGTAGGTGGACATACAAACTAATAATTGAACAAACACCAATTTCTCTTGAATCACTTCAGAATTCACCGTGCTTAGTGTGCCCAGTTGAACAAAAATGTGATGTTGCAAATACATATCCAGAACCTAGTCCTCGCTACTGTCAATTAATTGAAGATTGGGTAATCACTGAATTCTCAAAGAAGAAAAAATGAAATTAATTGATGCTAAGAAGGATCATTATAGGAGACTTGCTCATGAACAGGGCTTTAGAAGTAGAGCTGCATACAAATTAAAAGAACTTAACAAATCTTATAGAATTATTGGTCCAGGTTCATATGTAGTAGATCTTGGATGTGCGCCAGGAGGTTGGAGTCAGGTAGCACAAAAAATTAGTGGTAATCATGGTAAGATACTTGGAATTGATACTTCATTTGTTGAAGATTTACCAGATGTAAAGTTCATTCAAGGGAGTATTGATGATAACACCATAGTTGACGAAATCTTGGAATTTTTTGGTAAAAAAGCTGATTCTGTAATCTGTGATTTATCTCCACAAGTATCTGGAAATTGGTCAGTTGATCATGCTACACAAATATCATTAAATTACAGTGCGGTAAAGATTATGGAACAAGTACTAGGAAGAAAGGGAAATGCATTATTCAAAGTATTTGATGGTGAATATTCATCAGAATTTTATGAATTTATAAGGAAAAAATTTATTAAAACAAAAATGACCAAACCCAAAGCTAGTCGAAAACCTAGTAGTGAGTTATACTGTATTTGTATGGGATTATACTAATTCCCAAAAATTTTCAATATATCATTAATTTGGCAATTTGTTCTAAAGCCAGTAGGATTCAGTGATGTACGGGATGCATTAAATCCAGAATCTTGTAGTTTCTGAATGGCAGTAGTTAATTTCAATGGAGCTAATTTCATACGTGATGCGATCTCATCTAAGGTATAATATGTGGGTTGTAAATCAGACTCCTCATAACATTTCTCCAAGATAATATCACACTTTTTGCTGACAGTGAGATTTTTCACTTCATCTTTCATCGTTGCTACAAAGTCCTTATCAAATATTCTATCAATCCATAATGGACCTGCGGTCTCAATTTCACCTTTACAAAACTCACACACAGTTACTACATTTTTTACAGGTTTTCGCATTCCACACTGTCTGCAATATATTATGAATCCCATTCTATCCTCCTGATCAGGTTTATTCAAGATTTTGAGATACACACGGTAGTAGTGCATATCATTATCTACAAATTTTGGCTGTATTGTGATATCTAATCTAGATGATATCAGATAGATACATCCTATAATCAGCCTAATTGCAATCTCATTACTAAATTTTGTTTTAATTGGTATACCATAATACCTTCGCTTTGCTGCATTATTGAACAAACCGTGTAATACTTGCAAGTCTGTAGCGGTTACAGAGAGTAAGCCACCATGCATTGTTGCCCTTACACCACAGTCAATATACTTTGATGGAGAACCAAACGGATCTATATCCACTATTGATCCTCTATTATTTTTTCTTGAGTGTAAACTAAAAAACCTACAAGTTTCATTCTCAGAAGTTTCAAAATTTTTGAGAGAGTTTATCTCTGAAGATTCTTTTGCAAGATCTAAGGCTTTTGGATTAACATCATTTGCAATAACTTCATCTACACCATCAATTTCATTTGCCACTCGTAAAGATCTAGCACCTATCCCTGATAATCCATCAAGAAAAATTTTTGGATATTGAAAATTTTTCCAAAATGATGAATATGCTATTATAGAAAAATCTCGATTCAAACTTGCTTTAGGATTAAAAAACGCAGGTTCCTTCGGTGGAACTTTTTCACTAATAGAATCATTGGGAACTCGAATCTTAGTTGTCCCTTCTATTATCTCAGTAATGTTTGAATTCATTTTATGTAATTAGCTATGACAAATCTTTCACCTATATTATTTAGTGTAAATTATAGGATTTTTTTATGAAGATTTGTGGAATTGATGATGCAGGTCGTGGTTCTATGATTGGACCTTTAGTAATTGCTGGAGTTTCAATTGAAAAAAGGAATCTTAAAAAACTAAAAGCCATCGGTGTACGAGATTCTAAAAAACTGACACCGAAAAAACGTGAAATTCTCTATAAAAAAATAATAAAAATTGTCGATAGTTATTACGTTGTGAGAATTACACCACAAGTAATAGATCGTAGTGTTATCAATCATAATCTAAACCATTTAGAGGCAAGGAATATGGCCAAAATAGTGTTAAAACTCAAGTCTCAAATTTCTTATGTTGACTCCTGTGATGTGGACTACAAGAGATTTGGGAAAGAAATATCATCTTTATCATCAAATGCAAGAATAAAATCATATCATCATGCTGATAGTAGATTTGTATCTGTTGCAGCAGCATCAATAATTGCAAAAGTTAGTCGTGATAGATCACTTAAAAGGTTAAACAAAAATTTTGAGCTAGGAAGTGGTTATCCATCTGATAAAAAAACTGTACATGCAGTGAAAAAAATACTCTCAAAGAAAAAAACAATGCCATTCATTCGCATGAGTTGGAAACCTATTCAAAAAATCATTCAAAAGAACTAGGACATTGATTTTCCAATTACCATAGCATGGTCTTTATCGTATGGCATAAGATCAATTACTTGTTCAATTTTAAAACTTGATTCTAATTTTTTTATTTCTAAATTAATTATATGCTTTGGATCTTTTGTTACGTCTATACTCCTTGCTTTAATAACCAAAAACAAATATCCATTAGATTTAAGATATATTTTACAATTTTCTATTGCAATATTTGTTTGATCAGGTTGTGCAATATCGACATAAACAATGTCAACCTTGCTGTAAACTGAAAAATATTCTTTTGGATTACGTGCATCTTGAATAATTGGTACTATATTTTTTCTATATGTTGCCACTCTATCTAAAAAATCTCTGGCAACTCTACTTGAATGCTCAACCCCAAAGACAGTTCCTTTTGGTCCAATTATATCTGATATATGGCTAATTGTTGTACCAGTTGAAACTCCAAGATACAATATGTTTGATTTTTTATCAAATGGAAAATTTCTTAGACCATTCATTACAGATGCAGCTAACTTACTTCTAAAAGGATCCCATAATCTATATTCAATTCCCTTTTTTAGTAATAATTTTTCCTTGTAAACTTGTTTTCCAGGAACTAAGTTTTCGGTGGCAATCTTTTCCTCACCGTCAACCTTAAACCAAAAGAAATTTTTATCGTCGTCCAAATTCCTTACGTTTTCTATTCTTGAATCTACCGGATTTCTTCTTTTGGTATGATCTATCGTTTCTATCAAAATTTCTTTGGAATTTAGGCTTGTTTTCGGGTCTTGGTTTATTCACTGGCTCAGTGTATTTCTCTTCAATCTCTTTTACTCTAATGTTTAATTTTTCAAGTAATGTTGTGTTTAGACCTACACCATGTACATCAACCCTAGAAGCAATAGCAGCTTTTGCAGCAATGGCTCTAGCAATCTTACCTCTCTGCCATCTTGGTGCTGCATGTACAACAGCATGTTGGAAAAGCAGACCATGTTTTGGAGGATTTGAGCCAGTCTTTAACGCACGGAAAAGTGCCTTTTCAGCCCCTAGAACTTGAATTGTACTTGCTGGCATTGTTGCTAATTTAGCTAGACTTCCAGCCTTCGCAAGAATTCTTGCACCCACTGTAGTACCTAGCACTGCAGTTATGTTTGGTGCATTTTTTTCCATTTGCTCATCGATTTGATCTTCTAATTTTTTTCGTAAATCAAATAATTCCATAATATTTTTTGCCAATCCTTGAACAGCTTGAAGATTTTGATCTGTGATATCACCGCCACGACTTTTTTCCTTTACAAGTGATAACATTTGCACTTTGGAATCTGGAAATCCCGCATTAACAAATATCTCATCCTTAATGTTTTCTCTTTTTCCTGCCAGAACAATTTGTGCATAACCATTTATGCTATCTATTATATTATCAAGCTCTGGAAAATGAAGTCCATACCATTCCCGTAATCTAGAACTAATAGTATTAATTATTTTATCAGTATCATCTAAAGTATTAATTGCCTGTATGATATGCAGATCTGGACTTTCTGATACTTGTGTAATTTTTGACGATGATAGGTTTATTGCAAACTCTCTCAGTTTTTGCATTGCATCATCTTCATCCTTAGCAAACTTTGCATTGACTAGAAATGTTGGTTTAGTTAGTTGAATATCTTCCATCTTTGCATCAGACATCATTTGTGAATCAATGTCCTTTTTCTTTAGCAAGTCATTTAACGCTAAATCATTTACCATGACATCCTTTTGCTCATTAATTAAAAATCTACCAAGATCACTTAATCTTGATTTTCCTTTCTTCACAAAAACATAATCTTCAGATGGCTCAGAAAATGGGAATGACTTTACACATTCATTATTTTCAAACACAGAAATTCCTAATTCTGTGAGAATAACCGATAACATGCAATAATCCAATAAAACCTTATTAAAAAAGTTCGCAACGCGAAGGTAAATCAACTGTTATAAGAGAATTATACCCACTATTTTCAAAGTGAATTCAAGCCTCTCAACTTCAATCGGTTCTTTGACTTTGGAGAGACCAACCATTCTTGCATCAGGCATTTTAGGAATTTCATTTGATGTATTCAAGAGATTATATGATGCTGGGGCTGGCGCAGTTGTTACCAAATCACTTAGCAAGGAACCATGGGATGGATATCCAAATCCAACTATTTTCAGTGTTAAAGGAGGGGGATGGATTAACGCAGTGGGGCTCTCTAATCCTGGAGCAGAGAATTTTGCTAAAATGATATCAACTAATGAAGACGTTCCAATCATTGTTAGTCTAGTTGGTTCAATTGAAGAAGATTTTGAATATATGATAAAACAATTTGAAAATTGTAAAGTTGCAGCATATGAATTGAATCTGTCTTGTCCACATGTGGCAAAAGTTGGTTTGGAAGTGGGTGATGACACAGAACTAGTATCAAAAATTGTCAAAAAAGTGAAATCAATGTCTGATGTTCCAGTAATTGCAAAAGTGGGACTTGGAAGTACTGACTATCTTGAAACTGTAGACACTGCAGTTTCTGCAGGTGCTGATGCAATAACTGCGATTAACACGATACGAGCTATGGCAATTGACGTAGAAGTAGAACGACCAATTCTTAGTAACAAAATAGGAGGACTATCTGGAACACCAATCAAACCAGTTGCTTTAAGATGTGTCTATGAAATCTCATCAAAATTTGATATTCCAATTCTTGGTTGTGGTGGAATCTCTACATGGGAAGATGCAGTTGAATTTATTTTAGCAGGTGCATCAGCAGTACAGTTTGGTAGTGTAATGGGTGATCATTGGGATGAAGTTTTCTCAGAAATTAATAATGGTATTGAAAAATTTATGGAACGAAAAGGATATTCAACAATAGGTGAGATGGTTGGAAGAGCAAAGAGATCCTAATCATCCACACATTTGTGCAATTGAAAGAGTTGTTGATGAAACTCCTACTGTAAGAACCTTGTACTTTCATGATCCAGTACTTGCCAAAGTTCTTCCTGGCCAGTTTGCAATGGTTTGGATTCCAGGTGTTAATGAATTGCCAATGAGCGTGATGATTTCAGAAAATGATGAGAAAGCTGGATTCACAGTAAGAAAACGTGGAGAATCTTCTACTGCATTATACAATCTTCAAGTTGGACAACAAATTGGAGTACGTGGACCATACGGAAACTCTTTTGATATTAAAGATGGGGATATATTGTTGATTGGTGGTGGTACAGGATTAGTTCCATTAATGCGCTTAATTAAATTTTCAAAAACTACAAACAAGATTACTCTTTTGATGGGTTCACAAACAAAGGAAGAAGTTTTTTTTGAGGACATGGTAAAAAATTCATGGCTATGCAATGATCTTAACTGCATACCTGTCACTGAAGATGGAAGTTATGGCGAAAAGGGATATGTCACTGACGTCTTGGAAAAACTTCTGGAAGAAAACACATATGATGCAATCTATACATGTGGTCCTGAATTGATGATGTACAAAACAGTCAAACTAGCCAACGAAAAAGGAATTTTTGTCCAAGCAAGCTTGGAACGCATGATGAAGTGTGGTGTTGGCATCTGTGGTAGTTGCTGTGTAAATGAAGATCTAGTTTGTAGGGATGGAACAGTCTTTGATGGGCAGTATTTAGCCAAAAACAATGAATTTGGGCATTTTCAAAGAACAAAATCTGGTATACTAGAGGAAATTTAACCCATACCAGCAAGGTTTAAAATCAATTAATCGTCAAGCCGTCTTAGTATAGAAATGCCAAGTCCAAAAATTGTTTTAACCGCAGATAGGACATTAATGTCTCCATACAGAGGACTCTCACTTGCTACATTCTTTGGATGCGCACCAGCAATTGATGAAAATCGAGACAAGTCCAGTTTCTGGTATAAAATTTTAGGTAAACAGGTTACGCCAAAAGTGCTTTTTGATTTTATCTGTAATTGGAGTCCTGACATAAACGGTCAAGCAAAATATGCTCCATATGGACTTAGAAAGGTTGAGGCTGGATTACTTCGAGATGGTTTTGCTCGTAACGATGTAGTAGTTGCTCATCCTAATCACATTGAAAAATTTATTGGTCCAGAAACTGAAGTTGTTGGAACATATGAAATGGATCCTCTCGGAATGGGACCTGTTACAATGACATTTACATTTGGTAGAAAGCAAACATCATACGACGAGTTTTACAATGCTGATCTTCATCGTAGAATTAATGCTGCAAAGAAAAAGAATGGTAGCCATGCAAAAGTTATTGCTGGTGCATCAGGAACTTGGCAGTATAATTATGCCCCAGAAAAAATTGAAGAGTATGGTCTTTATGCAATTCTAGAGGGTGAGCTAGGAGGAATAGCACCTGAAATAGATGGAAACGCTGGTCGCTTCTTTAATTATTTGATTGATGGTCAGTTTGAAAATATGGATCCTTTCAGAAAAAGAAAAGATTTCAAAGTTGATATTAAAGAATTCAAACGTGAAAATAAAACATTGCATGGTAGATTTGTTAATTTTTGGGATAGACCAGATTTGGATGAGATTCCAAATATTGTTGAACCAAGTATGCATGGAATGGTTGAAGTAATGCGTGGATGTGGTCGTGGTTGTAAGTTTTGTGACGTAACATTAAGATCATTGAGATACTATTCTCCAGAAAAAGTGAAAAAAGAAATTGAGGTAAATATCAAAAAAGGTGGAATGGATAGAGCATGGATTCATAGTGATGATATTTTTGTTTATGGAATGGATATTGGCACTTCAAAAAATATGGAACCAAATCGTGATGCATTAGAAGAATTATTTACTGCTATAATGTCTACAGGTGTAAAACATACAAATCCTACACATGGTACACTTTCTGGCGCAATTGCTGACGAAAAAGTGGTTCCAATGATCTCAAAAATTACCAATGCTGGACCTGATAATCTAACAGGAATCCAATGTGGTCTTGAAACTGGCAGTGTAAGATTAATTGAAAAATATGCAGACAGAAAACTTGCTCCTTATCAACCTGAAGAATGGCATTGGGTTGTCAAAGAAGGTGTTAAGACATTAAATGAGAATTATTGGATACCAGCATTTACACTGATTATGGGTCTAGACAACGACGAACAGCCAGAAGATGGATGGGAGACAATTAGACTAATCAGTGAATTAGAGCAGGAGCAGCCTGATAGTATGTTCACTGCTACACCACTAACATTCGTTCCTATTGGACTATTAGAAAAATCAGAATTCTATGATATGGGCCGCGATTCAGATCCTACTCAATTAGCTGTTATGTACAAAACATGGCAACATAACTTCAAGTATGGTATCAAAAAATTCATGACAAAAACTGGTAAACATGGTACAGGTGGGTCCATTAAAAAGATGGCATTTAATGGTTTAGCAAGGTCCCTGGGTGGTGTTCCATTAACAGCCATGGAAAAATATGCCAGAAGAAAAGGTCGTGAACACGAAAGGGTCATTGAAAAGGTCAAGACCCAATATTGGTAATTTCCAAATACATAAATTTACTTTTTTTTGAGATAACTCATGCCAACACACGGTTCACTTACTAAAGCAGGAAAAGTTAGAGGTCAGACTCCAAAAGTTGAAGGAAGAAAGATCGTCGGAACAAATGCCAAACTAAGAAACAAAAGTAATTTTAGAAAAAGACTTGTTTTAACCAAATTACCAGGACAGAATAAAGCAAGTGCAAAACGAAGACGCAGAAAGTAATTTTTTAGAATTTTGATGGATAGTAAAAATCGTTTGAACAATACCTTTATAGAGCAGCGTACCGTACGATACGGTATGACAGATGCAATAGACTTGAGATTAGATAGTTTAGCAGGAGTAGGACCAGTAACTACAAGAAAACTAAACGATGCAGGCGTGCACAGTATCATGGATTTGATCGTAAGAGGACCAGTAGAAGTTGCTGAACTTACAGGAATGGATATGGATACAGCTGGAAAAATAGTTGAAAAGGCAAGAGAGGGTCTTGTAGAAGGTGGGCTTATTGCGAAAGACTTTGTTAGTGCATCTGAGTTATACAAAAAACGACAAAGCATAGGTAAAATTACTACCGGAACTGAGTGTCTTGACACATTATTCGGTGGAGGTGTGGAAACACAAGCATTAACAGAAGTTTATGGAGAATTTGGTTGTGGGAAAACACAGTTTTGTCACACAATGTGTGTCCAAGTTCAAAAATCAAAAGAAGAAGGTGGATTAGAAGGTGGTGTATTATACATGGATAGTGAGAATACGTTTAGACCAGAAAGAATTGTATCAATTGCTAAAGCTAATGGAATGGATCCAGAAAAAGCACTTGACAACATTATAGTCGCACGAGCATATAATAGCTCACATCAACAACTAATACTTGAAGAAGCCAGTAGTATGATTAATGAAAATAATATCAAACTTATAGTATCTGACTCTGCAATTGGACTATTCAGATCTGAATATCTTGGAAGAGGAACACTCGCTACACGTCAACAAAAAATCAATAGATTCGTTCATTTGTTAGTTAGATTGGCTGAAACATATAACATTGCTAGCATTATGACAAACCAGGTAATGTCTTCTCCTGACCAATTTTTTGGTGATCCAACCAAACCAGTTGGTGGAAATGTTGTTGCACATACAAGTACATACAGAATCTACTTTAAGAAATCAGGAAAAAAGAGGATTGCCAGAATGGTAGATAGTCCACATCACCCTGAACAAGAAGTGATATTTGCTTTAGGTGAAGAGGGAGTTATTGATCCTGAAACAGATACAAAGAAAAAGAAGGTTGCGAAATTAACACCATCTAAAGCAACTGAAACCACACCATCTGAGAACATATCTGAAAAATTAGAAAACGATGTTTTAGACTCAGAATCACTAGATTCTCAGTAAGTGTTAAAATAAGGGCAAGTCTCAATTTTCACAATATGGCAACAAAAAAGACATCTGGACGTTCTCACGGATTCAAGCATAAATCAAGATCCGTCATGACCAAAGATGCACCACGTGGAGTTTCTTTCATGTTGAGAGAGTATAATATTGGTGATCGTGCCTTAGTGATTATTGATCCAAGACAGCATAAGGGCCTTCCACATAGAAGATATCATGGAAAAGTTGGAATTGTTAAGGAAGTAGGTAGAAGATCAGTAATCTTACATGTCAAATTGGGTGAAAAAACAAAAACCTTAATCACTAGATTTGACCATATAAAGCCATTCGGTGTATAAAAAATGGAAGAATTAAAAAAGAAGAGTGCAGTTTCAATTTCTGAAGTAAAAGAATTACTTCAAACCCAAGAACCAGATACAATGGATCAAATTCAAAGATGGACTTTTGATTATGCAACAAAATTTGCAAAATTTGATGGAACTACTGCAAAAAAAATGAAACAAGAATTAGTGAAAGATTGTGGTCTTACCGAAGAAGAGGCTGTAGAACTACTTAACATATGTCCTAAAACAATGTCCGAATTACGTTCTTTTACATTTGGATGGAAAAAACTAATTTTATCTGAAACTCTAGAAAAAATATTAAAAATCATTAAAGACAATTCCTAGACTTAGGTGATATTTTTGGAAAGGGTAAATACCCAATCAAGAAAATATGAGGAATATGCATATGTATTAGATTATTCATCTCAAGGAAAATCAAAAACTGTCCGAGGTCGTGATGGTGTTATGATTATAGCATTAGGTGAGGAACGATTAACTTTATTAGAAATTTTAGGTGTAGAAGACTCTACATTTGATGTTGGAGAAAAAATCTATATCGGAAAGGAGGGAAGAACAAAAGTTCAATCTGTTTTAGGTAAATTAGACTATGAACAAACTACAGGTTCTGCACAAAGTGAATTAGATAATGTTGTAAAAACTATTGTAACAGAAAATGAAGAGCGATTTGTAAATTATATAAACAATGCACAGCCACTAACACCACGAAGACACTCACTTGAATTAATACCAGGTATTGGGAAAACATATCTTAAATTACTAATAGAAGAAATCAATAAACAAAAGTTTCTTAACTATCAAGATTTGGAAGAACGCGCAGGTTTAAAAGAACCAGTAATACATCTTTCAAAAAGAATTATTGAAGAAATTAAAGGGGAAACACAGTTTAAATTATTTGTCAAGAGATGAATAAACGAAAAAAACATGGGCAGCATTTTCTAACATCAACGTCTATTGCAAATTACATTGTCAAGGCATCAAAGACTACAAAAAATAATTTAGTCTACGAAATTGGTACTGGGAGAGGCATTTTGACCCCAATTTTATGTAAACATGCAAAACATGTAGTCACAAGTGAAATTGATAAAAAACTATATCATTATACTTTTCAAAAATTCTCAAAAATATCAAATCTCACACTCATAAATGATGATGGATTCAAAATCACTCAAGATTTTGATATTTTTGTATCAAACCTTCCATACTCAAAAAGTCGGATTGCAATACAATGGCTTTTACAAAAAAAATTTTTAAACGCAATAATAATGGTTCAAGATGATTTTGCAGAAAAATTATTAAGAACTACAAAGGATAGAAGGGCAATTTCTGTTTTAGCACAATATGGATTCCATATGAAAGTGATAAAAAACGTAAGCAATACAAATTTTTCTCCAATCCCAAAGGTCAATTCAGTAATAATAGAAATAAAGCAACATCATATCATAGCAAAGGAGTTAATTGAAATAGTAAATAAATTATTTTCATATAGAAGAAAAACGATACAAAATATTGCTAAAAATTTTGGAATTATAGTAAAATCTGAAATGAGATTGGAAGAAATGAGTAACGATGAAATTATCAGACTTGCAAAAAAGATTAGCAGAATCTAGTACGTATAGACCTGCTGAAGATACATTCTTCCTCGCAGATCATATTGAAAATGAGAAAGGATACGCTGCCTTGGATATTGGAACAGGTTCAGGATTCTTAGCAAAAATTCTTTCAGATTCATTTAGGCTAGTTGTTGGAACTGATTTAAGTATTAATTCTTTAAGACAACAAACTGTTCCAATCAAAAATAGGATTTGTTGTAACGCAGCTGACGTTTTTACAAAAAAATTTGATTTGATCATATGTAATTTACCGTATTTAGCAACAAATGAGATTATAGATATTGCAACAGATGGTGGAATTGAGGGAGTTGAGATACCATCTAAAATAATAAAATCGGCATTATCATGTTTAAACGAATCTGGGAAGTTTATTTTTGTAACGTCTTCTTTATCAAATTATAAAAAACTAATTCATAATATCAATTTAGAAGGGTTTTCAGCAAAAATTCTAGCACGTAAAAAATTATTTTTTGAGGAATTAATTTTAGTTGAAGTAAAGTAATTATTTTCTAAGGTTATTTTTTGCAATAGTAGCAATATGCTCAGACATCTGAGTCGTAGTTGCATCACCACCAATGTCAAATGTCACATATTTTCCATCATCAATAACTTGATGTGTCGCTGAAAATATTGCGTTCTTTATGTCCGTCTCACCAAGGTATTCCGCCATCCAAGCACCTGCAAGGACAGTTGCTGTAGGGTTAACCTTGTTTTGTCCTTTGAACGATGGGGCACTTCCATGTGCTGCTTCAAACATGGCATATGAATCTCCCATGTTTGCAGAATAAATTAATCCTATAGAACCAACAATTCCTGACGCCAGTTCAGAGATTATATCCATGAAAAGATTTGTACTTACAAGAACTGAATTGTTAAATTGTTCAGGATTTACTACCATCTGCTGTGCCATGTTATCAATGTAGATTTCTTCTATACCCACATCAAATCTTGTAGAATCTTTCGTCATACGATCTAGTTCATTCCAAAATATACCATCTGTTTTTTTTAGTATGTTTCTTTTAGTTATTGCAACAATCCTGTTTATGTCATAACGATTTGCCCATTCAAGTGCAGATGACAGAAATCGGTGACATCCTTTTCTTGTTATTTGTCTAATTGCAATAGCAACATCATCATTTAATTCGACTTCAATACCGCTGTAGAGACCTTCAGTTGCTTCTCTAAAACAAACAAAATCAAGATCAAGGTTTGGAGTTAGTCGTTTGAAAGTTTTGATTGGTCTTATGTTTGCAAATAATTCAAATTTTTGTCTGAGACTAACTGCCACGCTTCTTGGTGCATCTGGTTTTGGTATAGTTGTAGTTGGGCCCTTAAAGCAGGCATCTACATCCTCTAGATTTTTCATAGTAGACTCTGGAATGTAGGTTGGATCCTTGCAGCCATTCTGCTCCCACTGTTCTGAGCCTGCATCACAGTGAATTAACTCTGATTGAAGATTACATTCGTTTAAGATTTTTATCATCGAATTAACAACTTCAGGTCCAATTCCATCACCTTTCATAATAACTGCCTTTTTTGCCATAACGAAAATGTCATTCTCAATTATTTATTCCTTGATGGAAATTATGACAGAAATTCTAATTTGTAAAATTTTAAATCGAGAGTAAATAGACAGAGAATGATGGAAATCGTACAACTTTCTGACATTCATTTTGGTGGACAATTTCGTGAAGATGTGTTTGCGAAGGTAATTGATGAGGTTAATTCACTGTCTCCTGACGCAGTCATAATCACAGGTGATCTTACAAATGAAGGTTTGAAAGAGGAATATGAGCAGTGTAAAGAACTAATTTCTAAGATAAATGTTGAGAAAATTATTGCTGTTAGTGGCAATCATGATTATAGAAATACTGGATATCTACATTTCAAGAAATATTTTCCATTTCAAACAATTAACGAATTAGATAATGATGTTGTTGTAGTTACAATTGGCACTGCAAGACCAGATCGTGATGAAGGTGAGGTTGGTTATAGACAAACTTTGTGGTTGGAACGAACAATGAAAAAGTATGAGGATAAAACAACTATACTTGCAATGCATCACCATCTTATCGGCATCCCTGACACTGGCTCTGACAGATTAACCATTATTGATGCAGGTGATGTGTTACGGGCAACTTTGAATTCCAAAGTAAATCTTGTTCTATGTGGGCATAAGCATCGTCCATGGATGTGGGATTTTAACAATCTACTAATTGCAAATGCTGGAACAGCATCTTCCAAAAGAGTACGAGGATTTTTTGAAAACAGCTATAATATAGTGGATATCACTAATGGTAAAATTCGTGTTGATCTTAAAGTTGTTGAAGGAAAAAGAACACCATTAAAAGACATATCTCAAAACTATGTCAGATTTGAGGATGAATAGAAAACTAAATTTTGTTATGATATGGATTGGGTAGAATTTGTGAATTATGTTTATAGTAAATTTTAACCTAACATGAAGAATTATCAAGTTATACTAATTAACGCATAATCTCTACTTCACTTATGCGGGGGTCGCCTAGCCTGGTAGGGCGTGAGATTGCTAATTTCATGTTCGCAAGAACTCGTGGGTTCAAATCCCTCTCCCCGCGCCAGATTTTTATTGATTAAAGTTTTACAGTATTTAGATTAGAATGGCAAGACGAAAAACTCAAAAAATTATTAAAAGTGGACCAAAAAACGTTACTACTGGCATGTGTCCTTTATGTAAAACAATTGGAAGAATATACATTATTGGTCAAATTGCAAAGGAACGAGGCAAATGTCCATCATGCAACCAAGTATTTGACTTGTAGGTTTTAGGCTCGAAAATTGATCCATACCTTTTTAAAGATTTTTCATTCATAAAAAATGTGGTATCAGAAAAAAAAGAGACTGTGTATGACCGCATTGAAAAACTAGAAGATGAGATTGCAACACTAAGAAATGAAATTGATGTAATCAAAAATGCGTTTAGAAATGATCTTGCACGTCATGAGATTAAAATGATCAAAAGAGGAACTGATGTGACATCTATAATTGACAATTAATTTTTCTCTCGCATTTTTCTAATTAATTCTAAAATAAAATCTGCATCTTCTGCATTAGGTTCCAATTCTAAATATCTATTAAGAAATTCAATAGATTTTTTATAATTAAGCATTCTTTCTTCTAACAGTCCAATATCTCGTATCTCATCAGAAGAATCAGGTCTTATTGCTAATATCATTAGATTACACCTCATAGATTTGTCGTAAGCGTACGATTCGCTATATGATGATTTTAAATTTCTTAAAATTCTAACAAGGATTTGCTCAGTGGTAATTTCAGTCAAATATTCAGGAATCAATTCAACACCTTCTCCATAATTACGTAATAGAAGATCCTGTAGGTCGTTTACTGACAGTTGTTTGCCTTTGTTGAAAGGGTCTAAAATCAATTCTTCCCCTCCCTCAATAATGACATGACTAGGAAAGCCAATAATTCTTAGATCCAATCCAATATTCTTTCCCAATTCTGAATAAAGTATGGCTAGAGTAATTGGAATTCCAATTTTTTTATCAATAACATAATTTAAAAAATTATTTTTTGGGTTATAGTAATCTTCTACATCACCTCGAAATCCACATGTTTGAAATATGAATTCATTAAGCAGTGAAATTTTGTATGTTTGGTTCTTTGATTCTACAATGCGGTGTTTTAAGGAGATGGCAAGATTATTTATTTTCTCAACTTCTTTTTCTATATTTAAATTGGAATACTCAAGGATTTGTGCAAGTTTAAGACATTTTTCAATTAGGTTTAGTTTTGGATTTGTAGAGTATGACTTCCATTCAGCAACAATTGGATCGAATTCATTACTCATTTTGTAGTCGTAGAACCTGTTGATAGATCTCTTTTTAGGTAAAGTTCCGGTTCTTTTAACTCTCTTGTTCCAGGTGGTGATTCAATCAAGAATTTGAACGCATTCTTGCCAAATTTATTAAAAACTTTTTCTGTTAGTTCTTTACCCATATTTTTTCTTACTTTATAGGATGAAAAATCTGTGCCCATGAACGTTGTTAGATAGTTTTGAAAGTCATCATCATCTTTCAAAATATTTTGTACAACAAATTCAGCAATTCCTTCCATAGTAGAGAATGCCGCATGATGACTTTGTATTGGTGATAACCATCTTTGATAAATATCAGCTAATTCTGGAACTATTTCAGAAATTTTTGGATCAATCTCAACTTTAGAGAAAGTCATTACATCTGGTCCTAATACATTCACAACAAAATTATCTGGATTTAACATGAAAAACAAGTTTGCCTTCTTCGCAATTGGAAAATTATCTGGAACAGTTTGTAATTGTAAATATTCATAGAGGCTTGAAGCCCTTGAAGTATCCAAGTCTAAAATAATTTTTGCCAATTCCTCATTAATTGAGTTTACATTTGTTGCAGCATTCTTGTTTTCATTTTCCAAATTATTTTGTGTGGAATGAATCAATTCTTCTAACAGTGTCATTTTCAAGGCACCACGATATCCAGAATCAACTTTTTCAAGATTTGTTAGAAATGGAGGACCTTGTTTGTATAGAATTATTTGTGGATATTTTGATAAAATGAATTTATTTAGGAATACAGTCGAATCTAGATAATCACCATATGTTGTTGAAATTTTAGAAATGTATGCTTTAGCATAAGTTGAATAAACAAGAAATTTTGCTGTATCTTCTTGAATCAATTTTGATATATCTTCAATATTCTCATCTGCAACAGCTGAGAACAAATTATTTACAAATTCATTTGATTGATTAGTTGCATAGACTTTTTTCCCTTTTAATAATTTGAATTCTTTTAGTTCTGGGAATTCTATTTTAATATTCGAGTTAACATCTAAACCTGTGAATTCTTGAACTTTTTCTTTCATTATGGAAAAATTTTTCTCTGAAAAATCTTCCATATCAGTAAATTTTTTTGGAAAATCGGGATTATCAGAAATTCTTTTTGAGAGTTCTGAGATTTCTTTTTCCTCGTCAAGTTCAACAGAGATTTGATCAAGTAATGCTTCTGCGAACTCTTCAGTTTCTCCCATAACGGAAATAGGTTTGAAACAAATTTAATGCTATCTTATCAGCTAAAGAAGATATTACACTATGAATATTAAGTATAGTTGCATGAAAAAAATGTAAATCTTTTAAGATGTGTAAAATGCTCAGAAAAAATTTCTCTAGATATATTACAATGTTCAAGCGAAGTTGATGAGGGTTTCTTAGTTTGTGATAATTGTAAAACAAAATTTCCAATTATAGAGAGAACACCCATAATGGTCAAAAATTTTCTTAGTTATATCAGTAATAGACCATCACTAGGTGGCCAATTACACATTCTATCAAAGACTTCATACATGAAAGAGTTTGTTAAAAATTCATTATCACGAATTAAAATTCCTGAAATTGATCAATCTCTGGTCGAAAAACATTGGTATGAAGTATACAAAATGAATAGAAATTCTTCATTTTATACAATACTAAAAAGAAAACTAACCGAATTACCTTCATATGGAAATGTATTAGAATTTGGATCATCAATAGGAATAATTTCAAATTTTCTTAGAAAGATGCATCAGAATGTTTTTGGAGTAGACATGTCTTTCTATGCAACACAACACGCAAAGAGAAAATCATTTGATAACTCAGATTTTTTTGTAGCTGACGTACTTAATCATCCATTTACAAAAAAGAAATTCGATTTGGTGTTAGCACTAAACATGTTAGAAGTTGTTGAACCATCAATAATGCTAGAAATAATTTCTTCTCAAATTAAACGTGGTCATATTGTATTATCAGATCCCTATGATTATGCAAGAGGAAAAAAAACAGTCGATCTACCTTTGTATGAAAAAGACATCAGACAAAAATTAAGGGCATTAGGATTCTCAATAACTAAAAAAACAGTTATTCCTAGTATGATTAATTGGGCCTTGAAAATTAATCCTAGAACAAAATTAGTCTACAAGGTTGATGTTGTAATAGGAAAAAAATAGGGTTGTTATAATTAACATGCAGTCGCCGGGATTTGAACCCGGGTCACTAACTTGGCAAGCTAGAATAATAACCAAACTATACGACGACTGCTCATTAATTCAAATTTAAATTGCATATTAAAGCGTAATGATATTCTGACATCTTTTTAATCAACTTCAGATTATTATTCTTATGGATGAAAAAATTATAAAAATACTATCTGAGAAACTTGATGACAGTTTAAACCAAAATAGTAATGACATTGAAAAAATAATGTTATGTTTTGAACAAGCTGATGTTAATTCATTACATACTGGTATACTTGTAGGAAGACTCTATAACTCATTTTATTACCAACACAGAAGAATTCTAAAAAGAACTCCATCAGAAGATGAGTTTAATGAATTTGTCGACTTTATTAAAAAGCGTTTAAAATTGTTTTCAAAATAATTTTAGATTCTAATTTTTTAATTCGATAACATTGATTTTTGGTGTGCCAGGCAGTTTAACACACGCCTTTTTTAGTGCACTTTTTGCTGCTTCCAAGTGTTCTTTTTTAACATTCATCTCCATAATGATTTGACCTCTTTTAACTCTAGCAGCAAGACTATTTGCTTTTCCAAAAGCTCTTCGCATTCCATCTGAAAGTCTATCTGCGCCTGCAGCTGCAATCATTTTATTCTCTCTTAATCTAATGTGTGGATAAATACGTAATCTAGATGAGTATCCAGTTTCACCAGTTGTTTTTTCAAGAGTTTTGTTTGCTGCCAATCTAGTAGACTCTATTGCCATATGTCTAATTTGTATCTGCTCATTGATCAAAAGTTGTACACAGTAGTCAAATTTTCCTTTTTTGTCACCGCTATTGAATTTTGCAATTTTTATTTGTGGCTTACCTTTGATATGCCTTGTATTTGCATATGGCTGACCTCTTCCTTTTCGGTAACATGCACCATGCATATGAAAGAAAATTTTACTACCCTATTTTAACGGTTAGTAAAACAGCCTTATTTTGCATCTATTTTGGGTAAAACATCTAGAATCTTATACTAGAAAACTTTCTTTATAGTGTTACATTGTCATCCGAAGTGGAGTCACAAATTAATGGAGAATTGGCAAAAAATTCTGTCAAAATTTCAAATCGATCAATGCAAAATGAATTACTCTCAAGGGGATATGGAGAAAAATATGAGAAAGAATTTGTTTTAAATTCATTTGAATCATTGTATTTGTCATATATCAAAAAACTCAAAGTTTTTAGATCAAAAAAAAATATTTCCTTTAATGATTTAGTTAGTATTTATAAAAAAAATGACGATGATGTTTTTACAAAATTTCTGATTTATAGGGATATTCGAAATCGTGGTTATATTGTAAAGAAAGGTTTTGGATTTGGCTCTGATTTTTTGGTCTATGAAAAAGGTCACTATGGGCAAAAAGGTGCCAAGTATCTAATTTTTGCTCTGGATGAAGGCACACAAGAAAAAATTGGTCACATTCAAAAAAATATTGATGAAATTACCAAAATGGGTAAGGAGCCAATCATTGCGGTTATAGAAAGACGTGGAGAAGTAATTTACTATAAAATCTCAAAGATTGATTTTTTAGAAAATAAACACGATTCACAAGTAGATGACTTTGATTTTTAGAATTATTAGAGACTTATAGCCCACTCAGATGAATATTTCAGTAAATTATGATTATCCGCATAATTAAAATCAAAAACATTTACAGAGTGAGTTTCATTAGTCCATAGTTTTTCAAAGTCATATATTTTTGTCTCTACACGTGATTTATCATTCCATGATGTAAAAACATCAATTGATTCGAAATTCCTACTTTGTCCTGCAAGCATAACACTTGAGGTACCAGAAAATGCAACTGTGTCACCATTTGTGTCACGAAAGATACCAATTTTTTCTGAAAATGCACCATCAACCTCTTCGGAATTTGGGATAGCGATTTTAAACATTAAATTTCCTTCGATAACTAGTCTTCTAATTTGTTCTAATTTTACATCTCTGATAAATTCTGGCTTAAGGTTTAACTTTCCATTTCCATTTCTAGAAAAAATCTTGGTCATCATGTTTAGATCCCTTATAGCAAATTGATGTCCAGTAATTATTCTCATTCTAGCATTTGGTGTTGAGTTGTGAAATCCCAACGATAATGTTGTAAGCCCTCTAAGTGTGACAAATTCCACGGTTCTATCATATTGAATACAGTTGTTAAGACATGGAATAAGAAATTCTGAAATTATATCGTCTCTATCAGATCTATACTGTTCTTTTAATTTTAGATTCCTAAGTTGCATGCTATATTATGAATTCACTCATAAATGAATATGCTCCCATCGGGATTTGAACCCGAGTCACTGCCTTGAGAGGGCAGTATGCTTGGCCGGACTACACTATAGGAGCTGAAAAAAATTTGTATATTCACAATTTAAAGCAAGTGTTTTAGATTTATTGGCTAGTAAAATTTTGTGAGTTAATTACTTTATAGAAAGCACTGCATAATTTTTTCTGTGAAGCATGAAGATATTCTCAGCATTATACCAATTACTGCTTATCCTGTTGGTTTAGGTGGTTGTTATGCTGACCAAGTAGATTTTGATTGCTGTGCATATGATATCACAATATTTGATGGCACAAATGATCAAGATTCAATAATAGAAAATAATGGTAATTTTTTTAAAATACATCACCATAGTCTATCTGAAAAAAATGTGGAGTCACTGATCCAATTTCAAAACATGCAAATTCTATCTGATGAACAATGGGAATTACGAATGTTTCTTGCAAGAATCAAAGAAAAACAAGAATTAATCTTTAATGTATTTACTAAAAATACTATCATCGAATCTCAGATTTGTCTAACGAAAGCAGTGAATGGATTGGATAAATCTGATCCATTAATTCCTGTCTGGATAAAATGTGCAGCCTATTTTTTGACAGATGCAATTATCTCATTAAACAAATGTCGTTCAAGTCCAACACATATGCTTAACACACTTAGAAATTTAAAACCAAACCAAATCAATGAAACTTTATCTACAGTATTGGATTCAATTGGTTTAGAAAGAGCAACTCCTTCATTATTGGAAAGAATGATGAAGTCTGGTGTTGGGCTTTCTGATTTAATTGAAAAAAATGATAATTCAAAGATTATTCAAGCCAAGGTTAATTGCTTAATTAGGCAATCATTATTTTCTGATTGTTATTTCTATATTGGTTATGTAACTATGAATAATTTCTATAGAATTAAGAATTCATTAGATAATTATCCAGAATTAATTCATATTTTGAAGACAGGTCTCGATTTGGAATATGACAGCTCAACATTTGAAAGTGATATTAAGTCACTATCAGATGTAATACAAATTCTTCTAAAATCTACTCATGATTAAGATAACGCCGTTGAAAATCATTCTAAACTTTTAAAACATTGTTTTGTTTCAATCCTATATGACAGATCAAGCATGTGGTTGTGAAGCAGACTCAGGCGATCCGGATTATTCATGTGATTGTGAAATGCAGGGTGCATGTATATGCAGTCATGATTGTAAATGTGATTCCAACGTCTGTAAGGAAGCAGTATCACAACTATAAGAAAATAACATTATTTTCTCTTTTTTTATTTTGTATTTATCTAGAGAATTCTATGAAACATTTATCTTACTAAAATTGGATTTGAACCATGTGCACATCAAACTAGTCATTCCAATTTTTGCACTTTTATTCTTAATTCCTTTAGCTTCTCAAGATTCATTCGCTCAAATTAATTCAGGTGGATTTCAAGCAGGTGGTGTAAACATTGATGGGTCTTGGTATGTTGGTGAAGGTCTCAAAGTCGGTGACTATTTTAGTTTTAACATATGTCATGTTGATTATTTAGATTGTTCAGATTTTAACATGGCAATGTGGGTTCAAGAAGAAGTTCGTGTTGGAACTGAGGATAAATTTAGAATGCAAGTTTTAGTTTATGATGGAAATAAAGTTATTAAAGGACACATGGATGTTGGTAAAGTTGCCCCAGAACCTACTGGTCAATCTGAAGAAGTCGTTCCATATACAACTGCTTACAAGTCTTCTGTTTCTTGGCTTTCTGCATTTGCAACAGCACCGATTGAAGGTCTGACTGGAAAAGGTCCAAAGGATTTTAGAGCAGCTTCATGGGGAAAGATTGCAAATATCGGTGGTCAACAAATCTTACCTACTGCTGAACAAACTATTACAGTTGGAGCTGGTGAATTTGATTCCATTCTAGTGACTTGGAAGACCGGTGGTCAACTAAGTAAAGTTTGGCTTGTAGATGAATTTCCATTTCCAATACAAGCTAAAACATTCATGCATGTTTCCTCAGGCATTCCACCCGTTGAATATGAATTTGAACTATTAAACTATAAAGAAAATGTCACATCAGATCCTTTTGCTAATGTAGAAACTACTGCAGCAAAACAAGCAGCTGCAGGATGTCCTAAGGAGTATCAAAAAACAAAATTTTATGAGTCTACAAATACATTTTCAATGATTGTAAAAGGCGTTTACGGTCCACAAATTGTGAAACAAGGATGTGTAATTGATATGTTTATTGATTTCAAACGAGCGGTGAATCCTACTGAATTTGTAGATCAAGTACATTATGATATTGTAGTATTTGGTGATACATCAAAGCCTCCAATCAAATCAGTCGCAAATGATTTAGGATTTGCTGAATTATACACTGCATCTGGTCAAACACACAGAGCTGTATTAGCAGAACAACCCCCAGGAAAATACACGTATGCAATAATCGTCTATGGCACTGGACCTGAAAATATTCTAGGTGGTAATCCTGACACTTCTGGATTAATGACCCTTGATGTTGAAGTTGTAAAGGGTGGAGACACATCATTTTCTGCACCTGCAGCAGCATTGATTATAGAAATACCTCAGTGGATTAAAAATAATGCAGCATGGTGGGCAGATGGACAGATTGATGATACAAACTTTGTTACTGGTATTCAATATTTGATAAATCAAAAAATTATGGTGATACCAGAAACTATTCAAGGCTCTGGTAATTCAGATAAAATTCCTGAGTGGATTAAAAATAATGCAGCATGGTGGGCAGACGGTCAGATTGATGATAATTCATTTGTTACTGGAATACAATGGCTGATTACAAACGGAATAATGAAAATTTCCTAAATACATTCTTAAAATATAATAAATAAACAGTTACTAAGTGTAAGTTCATGACCGGATTATTTTCATACCCTAAAAGAAAACTTCGAAAACTGATCAATGAGGGTGAATATGAGCAAGCCATAGAATTTGGTAATGACTTGGAAGAAAAATTTTCAGATGATCCAGATTTTCTGTTTATAATGGCAAGTATGTTCTATATATTAAAAGATGAAAAAAACACACTTCATTATATTAACCGAGTTCTTGAAATTAATGAGTATGATACAGAGGCACTATCATTAAAATTAAGAGTATATCAATTTCTCAAAAATAATAAGATTGTCATTGACTGTTGTAAGAAAATTTTAAAAGTTGATAGTGATAATTTTGAAGTACGTGATATATTAGAATCGTTAGAAGAAGATTAGTTTTTAAATTTATTTTCTTTTAATGGATCATCTGATTTTTTTTGGGTAGATCCAAATTTTGAACTAATTATATGTCTTAATTCTACATCTGTCTTATTTTCTATATTAATACCAAGAGATTTAGCCATGTATTCCAGCTTTTGTCTTTCTGTTTGTACTGGTCCATCAACTGAAATATTATTATTATTAGTTTTGGAATTAGGGTCACTATATTCTTTGATTTGATTTTGCATCTCAGTCTTTGCTTTATTATATTCACCCACTATTTTTCCAATTTTTCTACCAGCCTCAGGAAGTTTATTTGTACCAAATAAGAGAATTAATGCAACAAAAATTATAATCATCCATTCACCGCCAATAATATTTAGACCTAATTCAAGCATGATCAATATTTTATTGATTAAAAATTAAATATTTGTATTTCTATTAGGTTCAAGTAATCTCCTTTTTGATATTGATAGCAATCCTACACCTATACCTAGTATACAAAATATTAGATATGGCATATCATTTCCAAAGAATTGTGAGATCAGACCAGCAGTAATTGGTCCACTAGCCCATCCAATTCCAAACGTTGTTTCATACACCCCAATCATTGTACCAGAGATTTCACGTCTTGTTTTACTTAGAATGATTTCTAAAGTAAGTGGGAAGAATATACTAAATCCAAAACCAAGCAAAATCAGTGATATTGCAAATTCTAAAATTGTATCCACAAAAAATGATAGCCCAAGTCCTATTGCAATTGAAAATGTAGCAATTATTAGAGTTGTGCTGGTATGTTTTGCAAGTTTACCCGCAACAGCAAGAGTTGTAATTCTTGAAATACCGAATATAAAAAATAGAATTTCTATATCTACAGGAGTCATAGTCCTGTCATTTAGAAATGCAGGGTAAATACTCAATATAATACCGAATGACGCTGTACAGTAGATTAGCATTAGAATTACTTGGGGAAATTTTGCAATTTCTTTTAGCGAAGAAAAACTAAACTTCTCATGTTTAACGATGGGTCTATTTTTAGATAGTACCAATGAAGAAACTAGTGATGCTACAAGAACATATGCCGCCACTTCAAAAATCATTCTATAACTAGCATCAAAGTTTTCTAATAATACAGAGCCAATTAATGGTCCAATCATAAACCCTGTGGTAAAAAAACCGGTAAACGTTGCTATATTTTTAACTCTCGATTTACCCTTACTGACATTTGAAATTATTGCTTCACACGGTGGCCAAAAGAATGCATGTGCAACACCAGAAATTACTCTAAAACCCATTATCTCAGGGACACTTTGTGAAATTGATAGTAGATACACAGATGCAGAGTTTAAGACAACACCTATTGAAAGTAAATGTGCATTATTGAATCTGTTTAAAAAAAGTCCTACAAACAATGGAAAAAACATGTATGGTATGAAATTTGCAAATCCAATGATCCCTAATTCGAAATATGATGCACCAATTACATTTTTTGCAAATATTGGTAACAGAGGACCATGTAATCCATAAGAAACACCGATTAACAGTCCGATAATATAAACAAGAATTAACCGCCTATTCATTTGTATGCAGCAACCATGATTGCACCACCCATGAGATCTTTCTCGAATTCAACACGTGAAAATTTTTCAAGTAGTAACTCTTCTAATTTTTTATTTCGTGGCCACAGTTTGTAAGTTCCATATAACGTTGCAAATTTTAAACCTAGTTTTCCTCCTGCAATGAAAGCAATGATGGGTAAAACCATTCTTAAATAAAATGATACACCAAATCTTAGAACCGTTTCATCTGGTTTTCCCAAATCAACAATCACCCATCTACCGTTATTTTTTAAAACTCGATGCACTTCAGAAATTGCTGTTTTCAAACTAATTGCATCACGTAAAGAGTAGCCTGATAACACCATATCAAACTCATTATTTTGAAATGGGATATGCTCAAAAACTCCACATGCACTGTCCAATTTTTTATCAAACAGTCTATCAGTATTTTTTAGCATTGGAATCAACGGATCATAAAGTACAATCTGCAAGTCATTATGAACAATTTTTGAAGCTGTTTTGGACATGTTACCAAAACCTGAACCAGCGTCAAGAATTTTGTCACCTTTGTTAATCCTACCACTAATCGCTCTTCTTCTATGTTCAGAATCTTTACCTAGGGAAATGAAGGAGTTGACTTTATCATAAACTGGAATAATATCTCTGAGAACATCAATTACTTCACCCCAATAACTTCCTAATCCCATAATATTACATTCCTTTTTGTTTTAATAATTGATGTTGTTATACAGAGTGAAAATCTTATCTATTTGCTAAATTTTCCTTTTGCAGCCTGATCAAATTTCTTGAGGTCTTCAACTGAGACACGCTCAATGATTTTTGTATCTTCTGTAACTTTAGACATCTTAATATGTTCAGTTCCAACCTTTTCTTCACTTTTGAGATTTATTGCAGCAATTGCAAGTGATGCAGCTTCATCAATTGACATACCATCTTTGTAGTTTTTTTCAAGAAAATCATTTACTTCATCTGAACCAAGACCAATTGCCACAGCTGCAAAAGAAACAAATGTTCCACTTGGATCTATAATGTACACATTAGAACCTTTTCTATCAACACCAGCTATAATCAGTGCAACACCAAATGGTCTTACACCTGAATATTGAGTGAATTGATGATTTTGATCAGCAAGATGTTTTGCAACTGTTTCAATCTCAACAGGTTCATCATAAGTTAGTTTGTTACTCTGTGAAAAATATCTCGCATTATCAACTTGAACACGTGCATCTGGGATATAACCTGCTGCGGCTGCACCTATATGATCATCAATTTGAAAGATTTTTTGAGTAACTTCAGAAACTTGTAGAGATCTAGATTTTTCTTCTACAGCGATAATAACACCATCATTACTTTTTATACCAACTGCTATCGTTCCACGTTTTACTGTCTCTAACGCATATTCAACCTGATAGATCCTTCCATCTGGAGAATACATGGTTGGAGTCATGTCATAACCACGATTTGGCATCATAATGTGATGACTATCTTCAAAGTCAATTTAAGGGTTAGTTATTTTCTAGTCTTGGACACTACAAACTAATTTTAAATATTCAGAACATGTTCATCATTATGTGTGATAATGGATTCTAAATTAAAACAATTCATTGATCAAAAGTACCTCAATCTTGAAACATACAAAAAAGACAAGACTTCAGTTAAAACACCTGTTTGGTTTGTTATTGAAAAGGATCAAATCTATATTACAACAAGGGAAACCACAGGTAAAGTAAAACGACTTCGAAATAATCAGAATGCACGTATTGCCGTTTGTTCAATGAAAGGTGAAATAAAAAGTGATTGGGTAGATGTTGGCTTGGAAAAGATTACAGAAGAAAGTGATGTTGAAAAAATTGTAAAACTACGCAAGAAAAAATATGGGTTCTCTGCAAGATTAGTTAGTATGTTTACATCACAAAAAGGCAAAACTGTAGCCTATTCTGTTGGGTCACGTGATTGATGATTCCTGAAAAATACCTCATCATTTCTAGAGACATTTAAATATAATTCTAAATCATAACATCAATATCTTGGCACAAGCAGATCCTTTTGCAAACGCTACAAAACAGGTCAATGATGCTTGTGATGTTTTAAAAATTAAAGATAAAGGATTAAGAGAATATTTGGCAATGCCAAACAGATTACTCCGCGTTAAAATTCCTGTAAAAATGGATAACGGAAAGATTCGTATCTTTACAGGATTTAGATCACAGCACAATAATGACCGTGGTCCATACAAAGGAGGTATTAGGTATTTTGATCCTGAGGGCGGAGTAAAGTACATGGAGCGAGAAGTCATGGCATTATCATCATGGATGACATGGAAATGTGCAATTGTTGATATACCACTCGGAGGTGGCAAAGGAGCAATATTCGTCAATCCAAAAAAAGAAAAAATTAGTGACGGAGAACTAGAGAGACTGACTCGCGGGTTTGCATATAAAATCTCTGAAGTGATTGGTCCTCAAAAAGACATTCCTGCTCCAGATGTTTACACTACAGGAAAAGAAATGACACAAATCATGGATACATGGAGTAAAATGAACGGAAACAAATATTCTCCAGGTGTAATCACTGGAAAACCAATTCCTATGGGTGGTTCATTGGCAAGAAATGTTGCCACTGGATTAGGCAATGCTTATTGTATAAGAGAAGCAGCAAAAATTCTAAAACTCAAATTAAAAGGTGCGACAGTTGTGTTACAAGGATTTGGAAATGCATCAACCTTCTCTGGTGAGTATCTTGAGAAAATGGGTGCCAAATGTATTGCTGCAAGTGACTCAAAGGGCTCTATATTGGTTCCAAAAGGATTCAAAGTTAGCAAACTACTTGAGCATAAACAGAAGAAGGGTTCAGTTCTAGGTTTCCCAGGAAGTAAAAAAATCACTACTGAACAATTGCTAACCACAAAATGTGATATACTAGTTCCAGGAGCTTTAGAAAATCAGATTACTTCATCTATTGCAAAGAAATTAAAATGTAAAATTATAGGCGAGGCTGCAAACGGTCCTACACTACCTGATGCCGATCCAATCATTTTCAAGAAAAAAATATTCATGATTCCTGACATTCTTGCAAACTCTGGTGGAGTCTGTATTTCTTACCTAGAGTGGGTTCAAAACAACCAAGGATATTATTGGTCGTTTGATGAAGTTGCAGGTAAAATGGAATCGAATATTGTCAGAGGTTTAAAAGATATGCATAAACTCGCTCAAAAACATAAGATTGACAATAGAAGGGCTGCTATGGCTCTTGCAGTTGAAAGAGTTGTTGAAGCATTTGAACTAAAAGGCATTTGGCCATAATCTAAAATTTATCTTAAAAGATTATATATCGACATCCGTTTTTAACGATCGAAACATGAGTTCTGTGAAGCGAGTTTTTGAAGAAACAATTCAAACTGATCATAAAATAATAACTGAAGAAGCAGCAAAATCAATTTTAAAGAAATATGGAATTAAAGTTCCTGGATTTGCTCTAGTAAAATCTGCAGATGAGGCAGCAAAGGCTGCAAAAAAACTTGGATTTCCACTAGTAATGAAAGTTGTATCTCCACAAATTCTCCACAAAACTGATGTTGGTGGTGTAAAAATTGGTGTAGATAGTGTAGCAGATGTCAAAAAGATATTCAATGACATGTATGGTCGTTTATCAAAGAAAAAAGGAGTTGATGTAAAAGGAATTCTTTTGGAAAAGATGGTGCCAAAAGGAGGAGTTGAACTAATTGTTGGTATACAAAATGATCCACAGTTTGGTCCAATGCTCATGGCTGGATTGGGTGGAATAATGACCGAAGTTTTCAAAGATGTTGCATTTAGAATGCTTCCAATTACAACATCTGATGCAAAATCAATGCTAAATGAGTTAAAAGGCTCAAAACTTCTCAAAGGATTTCGCGGCAGTACACCAATTGATACAAACATGGTTGCAAAGGCACTAGTCCAAATTGGAAAGATGGGAGTTGATAATGCCGATTACATAAACAGCATTGACTTTAATCCCGTAATTGTATATCCAAAATCTTACTTTGTAGTAGATGCAAAGATCATTCTAAATAAAGAACTAAGAAAGAATTCAATTTCAAAAGCAAAACCAATCATTACATCAATGGAGAAATTCTTTACTCCAAAATCAGTCGCATTGGTTGGTGCATCTTCAACACCAGGAAAAATTGGTAATTCTGTCTTAGATGCATTAGGTAAACAAGATTACAAGGGTAAAGTATATCCAATCAATCCTAAACAAAAGAAAATTCTTGGAATCAAATGTTACCCATCATTAGAATCAATCAAAGCAAAGGTTGATCTGGTTGTTGTCTGTGTTGATCTTTCAGCATGTGGTCCAATTATGAAGACCTGTGCAAAGAAAGGAATTCACAGTGTTGTAATCGTTTCTGGTGGTGGTAAAGAGCTTGGTGGTGACAGAGCCGCTATGGAGGCAGAGGTAAAAGCACTATCATTAAAACATAAAATTCGTGTAATCGGTCCTAACTGCATTGGAATGTTTAATGCAGCAAATAGACTTGATTGTGCATTCCAAGGACAAGCAAGAATGGTTCGTTCAAAATTAGGAAATGTTGCATTCTTCTCACAAAGTGGAACAATGGGAATTAGTATGTTGGAGAGTGCAGATTTGTTTGGTTTATCAAAAATGATTAGTTTTGGTAATCGTTCTGATGTTGATGAAGCAGATATGATATGGTATGCTGCAAATGATCCTCAAACCAAAGTAATTGGACTATACGTTGAAGGATTTGGTGATGGTAGAAAATTCATCAATACTGCAAAACGTGTAATGAAAGAAAAGAAGAAACCAGTTATTATTTGGAAGAGTGGAAGAAGTGCAGCAGGTGCAAAACAGGCTGCATCGCATACAGGTTCTCTTGGCGGTTCTAATGCGATGATTATGGGCGCATTCAAACAAGCAGGAATTATTTCAGTTGATAGTTATCAAGAATTGGTTGGTGTCTTAAAGGCAATGGCATGGCAACCTCCTGCAAAAGGTAATCGTGTTGCTATGACTAGTAACGGTGCTGGTCCAATGATTGGCGGCATTGATCATTTAGAAAGATTAGGTCTTACAATAGGAAAGTTAACACCACAAACTCGCAAAAAAATAAAGGATCATTTCCCACCAACAGTTCCTATTCATAGTGGTAATCCAGCAGATGTAGGCGGTGGCGCAACTGCAGATGATTATAGATTCGTCATTGAACAATTCATATCTGACAAGAATGTTGACATTGCAATGCCATGGTTTGTCTTCCAAGATGACCCTCTTGAAGAAACAATTGTTGATCATCTATCTGGACTTTCAAAGAAAAGGAAAAAGCCAATTTTGTGTGGTGGAAATGGCGGTCCATACACTGAAAAAATGATAAAATTGATTGAAAAACATAATGTCCCAGTTTACCAAGACCTTCGAACATGGGTTGCAGCTGCATCTGCATTAGCTCAATGGGGACAGGTAAAAGGCTCTTAGATAACATTTAATTTCCTTACAAACTCTAATTTCTACATGTCTATGATTACTACATCAACAGATGAGGGTATTTGTATCGTTAAGATTAATCGCCCTTCCAAACTCAATGCAATGAATATAGACGTGGCCAAAGAAATTATCACCGCATTCAAGGAATTAGATAAAGATGATGGTGTAAGAGTTATCATCTTAACTGGAGAGGGTGATAAGGCATTTTCTGCCGGTGCTGATATTGAATACATGTCAAAAATCACTCCAGATGAATCAGAAGTGTATGCAAAGCTTGGACAAGAAGTTACTGCAACAATTGAGAATGTTACGAAACCTACAATTGCAGCAGTTAATGGTTTTGCATTAGGTGGAGGGTGTGAAGTAGCTATGTCATGTGATATTAGAATTGCATCTGACAATGCAAGGTTAGGTCAACCTGAAGTAACTATTGGAATTCCACCTGGTTGGGGAGGAACTCAAAGATTAATGCGAATTGTTGGAATTGCAAAAGCAAAAGAGCTTGTTTACACAGGAAAGGTGATCAAAGCGGCTGAAGCAAAGGAGATAGGGTTGGTAAATAACGTAGTTAGTCAAGAGTCACTAATGGAAGAAGCCATGAATATGGCTAAAGCGATAGCAGCAAATGCATCACTTGCAGTCCATATGTCAAAAACTGCAATCAATACAGGTAGAAATGCAGATCTTGATACTGGATTAAGTGTAGAACTTCTAGCATGGAGAAATTGCTTCTCTGATCCTGAGCGTGAAAAACGCATGACTGACTTTGTAAACAAACCAAAAAAGTAGAATCACTACATATTTTTTTTATTTTGATGTTTTACTACTATATAGTGTAGGAAAAGCTTATTATAATTAAAAGCAAGATTTTGTTTATAATGACAACTGAACAAACACAGAAGTTAGTAACAATCACTTCAAAAGCTGCTGAAAAGATCAAAGAATTCATGGCAGAAGAAGAAGGAAAACCACAGTTCTTGAGAATTTATGTTCAAGGCGGCGGGTGTTCTGGACTTTCATATGGCATGGGTTTTGAAAAAGAGGCAGAGGAAGATGATTTAATCATTGAAGAAAGCGGTGTAAAAGTTATTGTTGACAGTATGAGTCAAGATCATCTGAAAGGTGCAAATGTTGATTACATTGAGAGTCTAATGGGTTCGGGATTTAAGATAAACAATCCTAATGTAACAAAATCATGTTCATGTGGTTCTTCATTTAGTACTGAGTAACAGATTCGTTTTTTCAATTTTTTATATTTTTATAATCGAGCCCAGCTATGCGTTTATAAATCTCTAACATAATGCTAAATCATGAATAATAAGGAGATGATTAATTCTTGCCATACACTGGCATTGTCAAGTATCACGTTAAACTATCGTTTGAAGTTGATGGACTTGTTGAACGAGCAGATATAATCGGTGCAATTTTCGGACAAACCGAAGGTCTCTTAGGACCAGAGATGAATCTGAATGAATTACAGCGTGTATCTAAAGTTGGTAGAATCGAAGTAAATACTTTCAATACTGAGAATACAACTAAGGGTGATGCATTACTACCTATGAGTACTGATATTGATACATGTTCCCTTATTGCTGCCGCAATTGAAAATATTGATAAGGTTGGTCCATTCGATAGTAGTTTTCAGTTAGACGCAATTGACGATGTTCGTGCATCTAAAAAAGAAGACATAGTAAAACGTGCTAAAGAAATCAAACAAAAATGGGCTACAAAATCAGTAAGCGAAGGTGATGAGATGTTAAAGACAGTTCATGAAACCAATTCTGATAAAATTACTACATACGGTCCAAAAAAATTACATTGTAGTACAGGAGTATTTGATTCACAGTGGATAATTTTAGTCGAAGGACGAGCTGACATAATTAATTTGTTAAGAGCAGGATATGAAAATGCACTCGCATTTGAAGGTGGACGAATAGATGAGTCAATTAAAGACTTGTGCAGTAAAAAAGATTGTATTGTAGCATTTACAGATGGTGATAGAGCAGGAGGTTTTATTCTAAAAGAACTAAAATCAGTGGTTCATGTTGATTATGAACTTAGAGCAGATGAGGGTATTGAAGTTGAAGAGCTTACACCACAAAGAGTTGATGAACTTCTTAGCCCAATTGTAAAAAAAGTAGAAGAACAACTCAAATCACCATCCTTAGAAAAGCAAGAAGATAGTCCTCTTGCGGATATATGCAAAGCAAAATATTCTGAATTAAATGAATCATTAGAAGCAGTTGCGTTAGATACAGATCAAAACGAATTGTTCAAAGTTCCTATCAGTGAATTAGTTCCAAAAATTTCTGGTCAATCAGGAATTAAATATTTACTTCTGGATGGAATTATTACACAAAGATTATTTGATGCAGCAAAAAATAGTGGAATTGAGTATATAGTTGGACATAGAACAGCAAAGCTTTCAAGCGTAGATGGTGTTTCATTAAAAACATTTAGAGAGCTTGGTATTGCTTAATCTTAATGACTGATTTAAAAACACATCATATTCTTACTCTCTCACATCTTTTTTCAAAGGGCGGCAAACATAATTTCATAACAATAACAACTGCAACACTTGGAAAAAATATTGGAAAGTCACAACAAGCTGCATCACTTCATCTAAAGGAGTTAGAAAACGGTGGATTTATTGAACGAATTTATCATGGACGAACATTTTCTGTTAAAATTACTCAGAAAGGATATTCCGAGATTTCAACATTATATCATCTACTATCAAAGAGTATCTCATCTTCACCTTCACACTTGGAATTAAAGGGAAAGATCATATCTGGAATGGGTGAGGGCGCATATTACATGTCATTAAAAGAATACACTAAGCAGTTTAAATCAAAACTGAGCTACATCCCTTTTCCTGGAACGCTTAATGTGAAACTGAATGATGAAAGATACATCCAAGCAGTAAACAACCTATCAGAACAAAATGGGATAAAAATTAATTCATTTTCTGATGGAACGAGGACGTTTGGTTGGGTGAAATGCTTTTCTGGAGTGATTAACAACAAAATTGAATGTGAGTTGATTATCCTTGAAAGAACACACCATGATCATTCTATTATAGAATTTATTTCAAAGAAAAATATAAGAAAATCATTACGGTTAAAAGATAATTCAACTGTTAAAATAAAAATTCCAATTACAGAATAATTATTTAGATACCATGTATGTTTTCCCCATACTTTTTTTCAATTTCTGAGCTTGAAATATCTGGAATTGGAGATTCTAATCTAGCTACCGTAACATCTAAATTTATTTTTCTACATCCCTCTGTAATGAATTTCTCCTGATGAATTTGGTCATAACCTAAGGCAATTATCTGTGGTTTGATCAAATCAACAGTCTTGAAAATATCTTCGTCATCACCAATGATGCATAAATCAACCATCGATAACGATGAGACTAATTCCTGTCTTGCTTGTGCATTATGTAGCGGCTTATGTTTCTTCATTTTCATAACTGTTTTATCAGTGGCAATTACTACTACTAAAAAATCACCTAGTTTTTTTGCTTCATTTAATGTATGTATATGTCCTGGGTGGATTATGTCAAATGCACCACCTGCTAAAACAATCTTTAACGATGGATGCTGCCGTAGAAATGTCAGAAAATCTTTGTTTGCTCCACCCATATCATTTTCATTCATGTAGTGTCAAATAGTTTGTCCAATTTCAACTCATCGCTATCACATTTTTGGGTCAAAACCTTTTGCAATGCGTAATGCATCAACCAAACCATCTGCATATCCTATACTCAGAACCGCATATTCTTTTTTTCCCTCTTTTAGAAAATTTTCTGCATCGTCAATGTACAATTTTGCATTTATCAAAACATCATCATACTCCTTGAGATTTTCATAATGAGGTTTAATCTCATTTAGTGCATCACGGACCATCGGAACATACTTTTCAATCATCTTCTCAGAAATATCTTTAATGCTTGTAGAGTTATCAAATGGCTCATCTAGACATTCTGTAACCATTTTAACTGCATCAGATTCAGTAAAATGTAGACTTCCCGGTATGACTATACTGTGCGGAGGCTCACCAAATTCTTTTTTTATTAGATTTGATATTTTACCAGATATAATCTTCTGATCATTTTTTCCAATTCTTGATGCAACAATTACAAAAGTATCTGGCGAGATAATTTTTCCGTTTTGTGTGTTTTCTACATCTAATAACAAAGACATAGCATTCTGTGGAGATAAGAAAAATGATTTGTCCTCGTTATACTCTAGTAAAATTAATGAGTGTGCTTTGTTTAACAAATTATGAAAGATTGTATTGTATGGTGTGATCATTGATTTTGAATCATTCATAATAGTCAAAATTTTTCCAATTTTGTAATAATGTAATCCCACTTCACCAATTAATGAAGAAACAATTGAGGAGGAATGAATAGTCTTTGTTTCTATATTGTCTCTGATTGCCCTTGTCTTTAATTCTAAATGTGTCGTTGCAATGTATGGGTCTCCATACGAAATCAAAACTGTTTCTCTCTTTTGTGCATTATCTAGAATCTCAGTACCATCTTCGACTAACCAACGTTTTGCAATTTTAAATTCCCCATCACATATATTTTCTAATTGTTCTTTTTCAGTTTCTGAAATTGGGCTGGTAAAGGATTCTAGATAGACAACTTCTGCATCTTTTAGCACAGATATTGTTCTATCAGATAATTCTGAAATTCCTGAAACCCCTAGTCCTATGAACCACAGCATTATTTCGTTCTGTTATGTAGTCTTTTTAAATGGTATAGTGATTTTTTTAGAATTTCTATTCCCTTTACAAACTCATCAACTGAAACTTTTTCGTCAATTGTATGTGCTTCATGAGGATCTCCTGGACCATATGTGATCACAGGAATTTTTAGTTGATTTCCTATTTCATTCATATCTCCTGTACCTGTTTTTCTAATCAGCATAGGTCTTTTCTTTTCAACATCTAATATTGCTAATGTCATTGCTCTAACTAATGGAGAGTTATGTGCTGCCTCAAATGGCTCTGTTTCATCAATTACTGAATACAAAACCTCAATATCTCGTTTTGCTGATATCTCGTTGATTATCCTAGTAATTTTTTCTTCAACACTATTGCAATTCATATCTACTGGAATTCTAATGTCTAGTGTTGCAACACATTCTATTGGTGTTACATTATGGCTAGTTCCTCCACGAATTTCTGTCAAGGCCGTAGTGAGCATCATTCCCTTTGTTCTTTTTTCCTGACCTCTCTCCAGACCATTTTTTAATTCTGTAACTACTGATGATGTCTCTTCTATTGCATTTTTTGCTAACCATGGTGCGCTAGCATGAGCACTGTTCTTGACATGCACTCTTAGATTTATTGCCAAACGACCTTTGTATGCAATTGTAACTTTTTGGATACTGCTTGGTTCTCCAAAAACTGCATAATCTATATCTGGTTTATTTTTCACTAGATTCTTTATCCCAGTTGCATTTCCCTCTTCATCAACTGCACCAACAAAAGTAATTGTTCCTTGATCTTCTTTGATACTTGCTGCTGCAAATAACATTGCAATTAGTGGTGCTTTTGCGTCAGATGCACCTCTGCCATATAACATATCGCCTTCTTTCCTAACTTTGATCTTCCCTGGAACAACGTCCATGTGTCCACAAAGCATAATCTTTGGTTCACCTGAACCTTTTGTAGCTATAAGATTTCCCACTTCATCTTGGTGAATGTCTCGAAATCCTAAATCATCACATCTGTCTGCAAGAAAATCCGCCAAAGCTTTTTCATTTAATGATGGGGTGTAGATTCGTAATGCTTTTTCTAAGGTTTTGATTGCGTACCTTGAAGTCTCCAAATGTTCATCCATTTTATGTAAGCCCCTGTACGTACTCCAACATTAATTTTGGGATATCCACACCTGTAACTCTGACCACATTTCGAAATTCAGTTGTATTGTTAATTTCATGAACAACCAATCCTTTATCATTACTTTCCATTAGATCAACACCAACAATTTCACCCTGCACAGCATTTTTTGCCTTTAAACAAATGTCTTCTAATTCATTTGTAATAGGACATGTTTCTGCAGAACCGCCCAAATGTGTGTTGGTTTTCCAATTTCCATCACCAGAGTTTCGATAGATTGCAGCTGTAACAGTATCACCTATTACAATAGCACGAATATCACGTGGTGGGCGTTCTACAAATTCTTCTAGAAAATGCACCTGATGAATAGGATACATGGCTTCACGACCTTCTATTATTCCTTCTGCGGAATCCATGTCATTTATTTTGGAAACCATTCTACCCCAACTACCAACTGTTGGTTTTATTATTTTTGGAAATCCATTTTTTTCAAGTGCTTCCATTGCAGCATCTTTTGAAAATGCCACTGTTGCATTAGGTGTTGGGACACCAGATTTTTGCAATAGCATATGTGTGAAGAGTTTGTTTCCAGCTAAAATCCCAGTATTCAAGCAGTTTACAACTTTAACTCCTTGTCCTTCAATAGCTGCAGTGGAGTGCAAGTTTCTGTAATAACTTACGCAACGTTGTAGCACTGGAGAGTCAAAACTCTTTTTTTCATTTAGATCAATAGACATTTTTTTACAATCAACCATCTCGAGATCAATTCCATTTTTTTTGGCTGATTCAATAAGTAATTTTTCTTCGAGACGGATTGTATCATAAAGTGCCGTTATAGTGGTGGTCACTGCCCCCAATCCTCTCCGACTGTTTGAGCTGGTTTTAACTCAAAACCTTCGGAAGTCTTCATGAGTTCATAACTTGCACCGCAATCGGGGCATGTTACAATTTCCCCTTCTACTGCATCATCTGGAATAGTTATGCTTGCATCACATTCTGGACAATTTGTCATTTTAATCTCTATTTTTCCCCCTTTTCATCATTAATTATTCTTTTTTCTAGTTTATCTGCTAGTGGAATTTCCAGAACATCACCCATTCTTAGATTTTTCAATCCAGCAGCTACATTCTTAGCAGTTTCATTGTCTTTCTTTATGCCTAATAACGACATTAGATACCCTGCACCAGTTTTACCTGCTAATTCACCAAAAACAATCGTGCGATGGTTTCCAACAACTCTAGGTGGGATTGATTCGTATGCGGCTGGATTTTGTAGTATTGCAGCTAAATGGGTTCCTGCTTTATGTTTATATGCAGATGTACCAACAATTGGTTTTGAATCATATGGTTTGATTGATGTATACTGTTCAATTAATCTAGATAAATCAGCTAGCATATCCAATCTAAAGTCATTAGGTGATTTGTATAAGAATGTGAGTGCTACTGCTACTTCTGCTAACGATGGAATTCCAGTTCTTTCACCAATTCCATCGATTGTAGTATGTATTTGATCAACACCTGCATCACAAGCTGAAAATGCATTGGCTAAAGCAAATCCTATATCATTATGGACGTGTACATCTAGTGGTGTATTAATTTCAGAGCGTACACTTTTTACAAAATTATACATTCCAATTGGCCTCATTATGCCAACCGTATCAGGTAGACTAATCCGATCCACACCAGCCTCTTTAATAGCCTTACAAACTTTCATCAAGAATTCTGGCTCTGCACGACTTCCGTCTTCTACAGTAAACCTAATATTTAATCCGTGTTTTTTTGCATAACTTACTGTTTCAACTGCACGCTCTAATGCCTGTTCCTTTGTTATACGGAGTTTATCTTTAAGATGTATATCTGATATTCCTAAATATGCAGCAACCCATTTTGCATCACATGACAGCGAAACATCAATATCTTCTTTCAAAGCTCTTCCATGTGAAACAATATCCGCCCTTAACCCCTGTTTAATTATTGTCTTAGTTGCTTCTTTATGATCTGGTGATACAATTGGCGAGATTTCTATCTGGTCAACACCAAAATAGTCCAGCATCCAAGCAATTTGAATTCTTTGCTTATTGGTAAACGAAACACCAGGATGCTGTTCACCCTCTCTTAGCGTAGAATCTAGAACACGAATTTTTGTTGGTTCTTTATCATAGGCATTGTATTCATCTGCATAGTGATTCGCACTTGTCATTACTAATATCGTTGCTAAATTACATTAATATAAACATAATCGTACTAATATCGCGTGTTTCATGAAAATCTATCACTAAATTAGTTAGAAATTTTAAAAAACAATTCGAAAATCGATTACCTAATAGTTCGAAGAATAATTACAGTGTTAGTATCTATCACACCTGTAATTTTTCGTAATTCATCAATACACCCATTTATTTCAGTAATATTTGATGCACGAATTATCACACTTATGTCATATTGACCTGTAATCTCATAGACAGTTTTTACTGCATGTAATTTGGTTAATTTTGTTGAAACCCTTGATGTATCTGTTGACGAATCCACTGAAATTAAAACAATTGCACTAGTAGTATTTGCCTCACCCATCTCCACTGTAAATTTCTCAATTATACCACTATCAATTAGATTTTTCACACGTCTTCTAATCGCAGATTCTGAAAGTTTTAGTTTTTTTCCTATTTCAACAAATGATTCTCTAGCATCATTTCTTAGAAACTCGATTATTTTTCCGTCAATTTTATCATTAACCATTTCTTCTTTTCTCCTCATTTGTAAGTAGTTCATCTAAGATTTCCAGTGATTTAGTGACCTCCTGTTCTGTAATTACTAGTGGAGGTAAGAGTCGTAAAATATTTCGTCCTGAATATAGTAGTAGTAGATTTTTCTCAATACCCTCCATCAATATATCCCTCACTTCAAATTTTAATTCAATCCCAATCATTAATCCTTTCCCACGTATTTCTCTGATCACATTATGTTTTTCTTTCAGTGATTCTAAACCGGCCCTGAATATTTCTCCCATTTTCTCTGCATTGTTAATTAATCCATCTTGTGTAAGAGCTTGAAGTGTTGCAGTTCCTGCTGCACATGAAAGTGGATTACCGCCGAATGTGGATGAATGTTCACCCTTGCTTATGCAATCTAGAATGTCAGGTCGTACCATGGTCACACCCATTGGAACTCCTCCTGCAATTCCTTTTGCAATACACAAAATATCTGGAACCGTATTCCAGTGTTCTGACGCCCACATTCTTCCCGTTCTACCTAATCCTGCTTGAATTTCGTCAAATATAAGAAGAATACCGTTTTCATCACATATTTTTCTCACATCTTGCAAAAACCCATCTGGTGCTACGTGAATTCCACTCTCACCTTGAATTGGTTCTAGAATAATAAATCCTGTATCACTATCAATTTTTGAACGTAGTGATTCTATATCACCAAAGGGAGAGAATGTTACACCATCAATTAAAGGCTGAAATGATTTTCTATATTTTGGATTAAATGTGATAGATAATGCACCCATTGATTTTCCATGATAGGACCCATTCATTGCTATCATACCCTTTTTACCCGTAAACTTTCTTGCAAACTTCATTGCAGCCTCAATTGCTTCTGCACCACTATTATTGAGATGTGCTTGCGTTAAACCCTGTGGTGCAACTTTGAACAATGTTTCTAGAAACTCTTCCCTTGTTTTATTATACAATGAACTATGAACTGTAATAATTTTACCAATTTGTGATTTTATGGCGTTTACAACTCGCTCATTTCTATGACCTACTAGCGCAACACCATATCCACCCATACAATCAATGTATTCTTTATCATTGACATCCCATACACGTGCACCAAATCCTTTTTCAATTGTAACTGGAAACCTCTGATAAAGATTTCCTAGATATTGATCCTCAGTCATTTTTTATCACCGTACAATTATCATGTGCAATTGCAGAGGATATGGGGTTTTCCTTTTGACCATTTGCAATTAATGCTTCTGACACACCCATTTCTAATGCTTCCGTTGCAGCAAGAATTTTCTTTTCCATTCCAAATCCAACTTTTGGTAGAATTTCTTTTGCTTCTGTTAAAGTCATGTTTTCAACTAGTTTATCATCCATTAGTAATCCATCAACATTTGTTATGAATAATACTTTGTCAGTTTTTACATGACCTGCCACATTTGCTGCTGCTCTAT
>Ga0315338_1000917_pt1 | contig 47414 bp, 49 predicted proteins | sample ASW8metaG_FD_204518 | JGI IMG/M metagenome (GOLD analysis project Ga0315338, IMG submission 204518) | Ammonia-oxidizing marine archaeal communities from Monterey Bay, California, United States - ASW #8 | ecosystem: Environmental > Aquatic > Marine > Coastal | place: USA: California | collected... | reverse complement strand
CACCAGCCAAACGTCAGCTTCGGTATGTGGTCGTTCCTTGCAACGTCGGCGAAAGCATTGCCCTCGCCTTTCGGCGTCGAGACGAACAGCCGGGTATTCGTGACCGCCCCGGTGGCAGCCAGAACCGCGAACCCGTCTTCGACAGCAGCGAATTCGTCAAGCACAACGTAGGTGCGACGACCGCCGCGACCTGTGTCGCTTCCTGTACTCTCTCCGTTGACAATTGCACCATTGTCCACGTTGTTCAGAGCCATCAGCTTGCGAGCCATGTTCGGCTTAAGCCAACCGGGAAGGTGCTGGATGATCGTGTCGATCTTCGAGAACAGGGAGTCTGTGTTCCCCTTCGCATCAACCAGATCGGCTTTGCGACTGACGTACAAGCCAGAACTGTTGGGCCTGAACAGGAGATAGTAAACTCCGAACAGGCATGTCAGCCATGAAGCCCCAAGGTCTCTCGACTTTTCGATGACAAGGTCGCTTCCATCTCCCTGACACTCGAACATCCGAATGAACGCTTCCTTCTGGAAGTCCCACAGGAGGAACGGTATCAGGCTTGGTTCGCAACGAGGGTCATACGTCGTTGCGAACACCTGAGTGAAGTACAACGGGTCTCGAGCGCAGGCTGCGAAGTGATGGACTCGAGCCTTCTCGTCCTCGTTGCACTCCTCGAGAACGCTTATGCGATAGTCAATGAGGGAGGATTTGTCTCTCGGGAGGGCGTCATGGAATTCAGTAGTCAGGATCATTTTTACTCCCTGATGGCCCTGCTAAACTCAAGTTCGAAAACAGTGCAGGTTATGCACTCCTCTCGCTTGCCTGACTCAGTGGAAGAGGAGTTGTAGAACCCATCATCCTCGTGAACAAGCATCCCGCACCGTGGGCATCTGACAAGTCCCGATTCTGCATCCTTCTTCTTTCGGGCCTTCTTCCTGCCCTCCACGGCTACCCCTCCTGAAATAAAGCCGGGAATCCCCGCGAAGGGACTCCCGGCCACCAACCAGAATTCTGCAACATGACAACCCCTACGGGCGACTCTGACGAAGATGCCACAGAATGATCGAAGAGACGACTGCGCGCGGAACGAGTGTCATGAACCGTTCTTGTAACGCCAGCGTCCTAGCGCTTTACCGATCCTGACAGCGGGAGGGCGAGGACCGAGGTCGTGATGAACGACTCCTCTATGTGAAGGTCCGGGGGTTACCGCTGCTGCACAGTCAGGTCTCGCAATGGAATGGTAGGGGCGAGATTCACCCCTGCCACTCCTCCTGCTACTCGGGGAGCAGCAGTCTTGGGTGTTTCGGAGCTATCCGAAGTTGTTTGGCAATGGCCTCATTTCAGAACGGGATGTCATCGGTGGTCGTGGCTGCGGTGGGCAGCTCGGGACGGACCCGAATGCAATCAACAGCCTCACCACCGAAGTCGGTGATCGTGGCGTAGAAACCCACGGTGTTGCCCACCCAATCAGTCATGTTCGGACTTCCGATCAGCTTGGCGATGAACTTGGCGTTCGTCTGGTTCAGGGCAATCTTCTGGTCCGAGTTGCTGAACGAAATGTAGGGCTTCCTGTCAACCCCACCGTCCTTGCGGGGAAACTCGGCGATGTCGAAGCCGGAGATGGTGCCGTTGAAGTCCGGAAGACCCTTGATGTCGGCAGCCTTCATGTACTCGCCAGCAAAGATTTTGTCAATGTTCATTCTGGTTGACTCCTGTCAGTTGGTTAGAAACGGAATCCGCTTTGAACGGTCTGGGACTGGATCTGCTGCTTGGCAATCCGGCGATGAAGATCATGCACCGACGCCTCCCAGCGTGTCCAGAAATAGCTTGTGTCACCGATCGAACTGCCTCCCAGAACAGCCTGCTCGAATGTCTCACCCTCACGCATCCTAGTGTCCACCAGCGTAGGGCTGATGTTGTAGAAGCGACAGTGATGGAGCGGCAGTCTGGTCACGTTCTCGACAATCAAAGGAGTGTCAAGAACAGCAGGGGTAAGTACAGTCATCTCCACTCTGGCCCCTCCTTGATCAGAAGGTGGCCTCGCCACATGATGTAGCTGTAGGGATCGACCTCGAAGAAGTCCAGCAAATCAGAAAGCTCGGCAGCAGCGTCAGGACGACCGGTGGCCTGACGAGCCGGTTCAAGGATGGTACCGCTCGTGTAGCTCAGGGCAGCGTTCAGGTCCATCTGGGGAGCGTTCGTGAAGTTCGGAGCCTGAGAGAGGGCTAGAGAAAGAAAAGGGACGACAACCATCAGTACGGCCTCTTGGGCGGTCGCTTAGGCTTCTTGGGCTTCTTCGGCACTGCTGATCTCCATCCTAGGGTTACTCGGAATCCTCGTCGAGATGATTGCGGATCCTACGCAGGATCTCGAGGGACTCAGCAGTCCCATCGTCACTCAGACGCTCCTTAGCAGTCTCGTCAGTCTTCAGGGCCGCTCGGGACCACTGCTGAATGAACGTACTCTTGTTCTCAGGACTCTCGGAAATCCACTCGAGGAGGTTTACAGTACCTTTACTAGGAACAGCATCCAACATCTCAGGGGTCTCGAGAATCCGTATCGGATCAATACCCATCAACTCAAAACAAACAGCCGCTACATCACCCTCATAAGCAATGATCGACGGAGCCTTCTCTCGTAACATGTTCCAAGGGGTAGCTTTACCGTCAGACATCCTAGCCAGACGCTCTACACTAACCCTAGTCTCTTCCCTAGCTATGCGATCGTTGATAATCGCCTCAGCCATCCTGTCAGCTACGCTATGATCCTCTTCAACCTTCTTGTACTTGGTGCGAAGAGCTACAAACTGAGTCCACTGCTTGGCCTCAGTCAACCTGATCTTGCGCTCAGACAGGGTCTCCTGCCTCTTCTTCGCTGGCATCAAGGATCTCCAGCATGGAATCAGTTCTAGTTACTATTAGGAGTACACCCTGTACTTCTTCTATAGGGGAACTGTAAGGGCGCTTCGGGCTACAGCCCCCAATGTACCTTGCCTATAGCCCGTTTTTTTGATATGTAATTTTTTGGGGGTGACCAGTACCAAAAACTACACAAATTGCCCCTCCCTAAATCAAATCGAAGTATGTCGATATGTCGATGGGTGGGGGTATGGATTCGTATTGATGTCTGTCAACACATCGATATGACAGAATCTGATTTTCCTTCATATTGATGGCGGTCTCTGAGAGGCGACGCCGCACGCATCGACCCCTGTCTATACGACACAGGCCGGACGCATCGATGCCTGTTGATAAGACCGCCGACGCGGCATGCATCGAAGACCATCAATCTCAACCAATCTGGAATTGTCTCATATCGATGGCGGTCTCTGAGAGGCGACGCCGACGCATCGAAGACCATCGATCGCATCGAAGACCATCAATCTCAACCAATCCGAAACTGACTCATATTGATGGCGGTCTCAGAGAGGCGACGCCGACGCATCGAAGCCCGTTGATAAGACCGTCGGCGGTATAGACCATCTTCAATGCCACGCCGCCGACACATCAACAGCCGCTGATAGGAGTAGCTCAGGGCAGCTACTCCTATCAGCGGCTGTTGATGCATAAGCATGCACGCATCGGCCATAGTGGATCGCACCCCGGCCAACATATTGATGCACGTCGATGGGCTATGCCCTGCCCACATACCCGAACGCACGCCGAACCCGTGCTATCAAGTCGTCCCGGTGTTCGGGCGGCTGCCTGCGCGGGGCCGCTGTCGCCCCGCTGAGCGTTCGCGGCTGCCCGGACGACTCGAGACCCGCCCGAGCGACGGCGACGGCTCACGCGGGATTCTGTGAGCGCATAGACAGGGCGGGCCAGCTTGGAGCCAACCCGCCCTTGTACGGTGTCGCGTGCGCCTGGCTGTGCTAGGCGTCGCTCTCGACCGAAGCGTAGAGCGCTGCCCGCAGCGCTGCCCGCAGTTCATCGCGGACGATGTTCCGCGTTTCAGTCGATTCGTGATCGAGAGCCTCTTCGATACCATCCCGGACAGCATCGGCGATGTCGTCGTGGTCGGGGATGCTGCGTTCACTGAGCGCGTCCTCGATCATGCCCTCGATACCGCTCAGGTCCTCGTGTTCGTCGCACCGTGATTCGAGCGACTCGATCGTGTACTCGATATCGTTGCACCGGTCGTTAACGAGTTCAACGTCGTCGGCTGACGCAGTGTCATCGTTGATAGCTTGCCAGCTGTCACACCGATCTGCCAGCTCTTCACACCGTGTGCGGATGGTGTCAATCGCCTCGGTCCGGCGCTTGTCTGCGTTGCGAAGCTCGGCGAGTTGCAGAATGAGAGTCCCGTAGAACTGGTGGCGCTCTTCGGCGTATCGTCGAAACTCGCCCCGTGTCATCGGCAGCGAATTGTCAACCTGTTCGCCGATAGTCCGGATCGTCGTACGTGCCAGGCGCACGGTTGCGGTTGCTGCGTTCTTGATTCGTTCGTTCATGGTTGGCGTCTCCGGTTGGTTGGTTGGTTGGTTCAGAAGTCGTCGTAGCCGAGATCATCATACCCGAAATCGTCGTCGCCGGGCAGGTGGGCGACGATCGAGTCTATCGGCGTCCACGTAGTACCCTCGAGCATGACGGCATCGGGGTAGTCAGCGAGCGCGGCCTCTGGGGTAGCGTATCCGGTTCTGATCAGTACCCGGCAGTGCTGCCCCGCAAGGACGGATGATGGCGGATAGGTGGCATGTTCGTAGACGGTCCAATCGTTGGATTGGTAGGTCTCACCCTTGGTGCGTTCGATCGTGAGGTCTCTCATGCTTGCGCTCGCTTCCTGAAGAGTTGACAAGGTGTAAGAACGAAACCGGAGGTGTCGCCGATGGCGTCTCCCTTTGCACGGAGTACGACGACCGATGACGGCGCATCGAGGTAGCGGGCATCATGAACGTCACCATCGACAACGCGGCGCTTGATGCTGCCGAAGTACCGAGTGTATCCCGGCATGGTGCGCGGATGCGCCGCAATACCGTAACCGCTGACGACGACGGCGACAGTTCCGCCGCATGCCAGTACGGTAGCGCACTCTCGATCGTTCCGCTCCGATCGGGAGTAGGTCAGCGGGTATGGCTGAGCGATCGCGCGCTCGGTACTCTTCGTGTAGTCGTAGAACCGAAGCCCGAGACCGTGCGTGTCGGCGTGGCATTGTTCCATGATTCCGAAGCGCTCGAACGGTAGATCGGATGTACCGTTCAAGCGTACGCTTGGCCGAAGCCCGAGCTTGACTACGCGACGTGCGAACGTGCGGATCTCTCTACGTAGAAGCTCGAGGAACAGCGTACGGTCTTCGAAGAACAACCGAGTGCGTGCGATCCGCGCTCGGGTCTTCGTGTGGAGATACTGACGATTGCCAGCGGTATGAAGGCATGCGCCGACGCATCCGGGCGATGCCCACGGACAGACGTTGAATCCGGATAACCGCGCCGGTGCAAAGTGCATGATGGCGGTAGCATCGCCAACGATTGCGTTCTTCGCGGTCTTCGGATTCCCGAGAGTAAGTAGCTTGAACGATTGCGACAGCTCAGGCACGAGCGCCGTCGCCCGCTGGCGAAGCTCCGCAACAGTAGTGCGTGCCAGTCCAGCTCCGGTAGTGTGAATGGTTGCGCTTTGCACTATCGCTCCCCTCGTGCGATTTCATCGCGAGTGTCGCGGTAGTCTTCGTACAACCGATCGCTGCAAGGCTCTTCACACGAGTTGTCGTACGGGTCACAACAAGTGTCCTCCTCCTCGTGCTCAGGCGGACACCATTCACAGTCAATCGCTTCACAGTTCCAGCACACCACCCCGGTCGTCGGCTCGGGCTTGATCGGCTGGTCGTCGCTGGTATCGGTTTCGAGTCGGCAGTACATACGTTGCTCCTGTTGGTCGGGGTGTCGTGGTCGGCGCTCGCTGCGCCTGGCTAGCACATCGTCCCCAGGCGCAGCGAGCGCCAAAGTTCAACTTCGGAGTGGTCGGGTGCATAGACGCCCGCGAGTGCATAAACACTCACGGCCATGCATGAAAATCATATCGACCTGTACAGATATCTACACGGGTACATATCGACATATCTAAATATCTACACGGGTACATATCGACATATCTAAATATCTAAATATCTACACAGGTACATATCGACATATCTAAATATCTAAATATCTACACAGGTACATATTGACATATCTAAATATCTAAATATCTACACAGGTACATATCGACATATCTAAATATCTAAATATCTACACAGGTACATATCGACATATCTAAATATCTGCATACGCCGATCTTTACGTTGGGAGCCTCAGGCGTCAACCAATCTGGATCTGTCCGTTGGGAGCTTCAGGCGTAGCCTCCCAACGGGACAGATCCTCGATCGTTTCAGGGCCAGTCCGGTATGCCGTAGGCAGCCGCCCGGATCTCGTGGCTGCCTGCCCCGTCCGCAATCCACTCTCGGAGGTCACCGCCTGTGGCAGGCTCGATGACCCTCACTCGGGTGATGCCGTGGAGTTCAAGCTGCTTGCGGAGCCGCTCTGCCCCCGTCCTGCCTGCGTCGTCGGCATCGCTGACGATCACATACTGGTCGAGCCAGCGATTCGCCCTGATGAACCTCACCAGTTCGTCAGCCCCCATGCTACAGCTCGAGCGTCCGATGGCGTGGAAGCCCAGCTCCGCTGCTGCCATCATGTCCGACTCCCCCTCGGTGATGAGGAGGAGCGGATCTGAGGATAGCTCCGGTCCAATGAACAGCCCGTTGGTGCTGCCCCGCACCGCCCACTTGCGGTGGTGGCCTCTGATTCTGACGCCGATGGGCTTCCTCAGCCCGTTGTACATTGGGAACGTCACGCCCTGTCCGGGGATCGCCCCGCATCGGCATGACTTGAACGTCCGTGCCGAGATGCAGCCGTCCAGCTTCTTGATCAGCCAGTCGATGGTACACTGTGACGCCTGCTCCACGGCACCGTCGATCACCCCGTCCCAGTCAACATCAGGCTTCTCCTCCTGACGAGGCAGCCTGCGGATCCGTTCCACCATCATGTCGGTGGGGTCGGCAAGCCGGTGCAGGTAGCCCGCACTGCCGAGGTGCCGACTGGACTTGACCCTCTGGCAGATCGCGGCTTCGCCATCGACGCTGACGACACACCAGTCCGGCTTGTCGCAGACTGGGCATCGGTACGCCCTCGAGACTCTCTTCCAGTTGTTGGCGGCAGTGTCCACAATCAACAGTAGACCTCCTCTCCAAAGACGCAGAGCTGCACGAACAGGTCGCCATCGTAGGCGTCGTAGTTGCCGTCCTTCCAGCGGCGGTACGAATCAGGATACTTCGTGGCGTACTCGTTGAGGTACTCGGGGATCATCTTCCCATCGAAGAGCGTCCAGTCCCCATCCTCGTAGCCGATCGTGAGCGTAGCCCCGGCGACCACAACCTCTTGCAGATACTGGCAACCAGTGCTTTCCCTCCAGTCCCACCACTTCTCTCGGGGCTTCCCCTCCGTCTCCGGCTTGTTGACATAGATCCAGTCGATCCAGTGGCTGCCGCCCTCGAACGACGATCCGATCAGGTCCACGACATCCTCCCTGTCCACATGGATCGTAGTTCCCGGCTGCCTGTACTCGATGGTTGTGGTCTTGCTTAGCATGTTGCCTCCGTGGTTGATTTTCTGCTGCACCCTTCCAATCGTCAAGAGAACCCCCAATTCACCAGACTTTTCTCAAGTTTTACCTCGAGTCCGTAGGATCCCCTGTAACGGCTCCATTTCCCACAGATGGGTACAGACTCATCTGAAGGAAGGGAAGCCCGCACAGAGGATCCTACGACCTCACAGGCACCGCTGGCGCCTACCCTAGCCCAGCTTCTCTACATACGGGATCTCGATGCCGTTGAACTTGACGTATGGCACGTTGCTATCGGTGCCATCGTCGTCGAACTCTGCACGCACGATCACACTGTTCACCACCGGCCTCTCGTGCTGGCCCCACAACGTCTCGGCCAGTTCCTTCAGGTCTTCGACCGAGCAGGTCACCAGCCACGGGCCTCGGTCTTCCTTGTGGACGACGATGGGGATGTCGCCGCCACCAGCATCACCCTTGGCCTGCTCATAGTGACGGTGCAGGGCGATACGCTTCAGGCTCTTGACCTCGATCCAGACGCCGGTGATACCGGCAAGGTCTGGGTCATAGGCACCGTCTGACTGGCGAGTGCGCCGGACCTCGTGGCCCCAGTGTTCACCGATGGCCTTGGCAGCCTGACGCTCCCCGCGCTTCCCTTTGTCTCTACTAGGCTTGCCCATCAAGCACCTCCTTTGCCGCGTCGTGTAGTCGAATGCTCATCACATGCTCCTTCCCAAGATGTCGGGCGATGTAATCGTCACGCTTCCGAATTGACTCCCGCAGGCGCTCGATCTCGGCAAGCATCATGCGTACGTCAGACGGCACCATGTGTTTGAAGCAGTCGTCTCGTCGGCTGATCTCTTTGAACTCTTTTACCAAGTCACTCATCCCGCACCTCCAGCCCGTATGCTGCCATGAGAAACTCTCGCACGTTACTTATCACCGCAGGGACACGCCACGACTCTACCCACGCATCAATGATCTCGTCCAGAGACGACCCAGACATCAGTGTGCCTTGGGCAGCGTCACTCAGGGTGGTCCCGTTCGCCCAGAACTTGTACCCACTCTCCCGATTGTTCAGCCACTTAATCTCGTCTCCACTGTCAGACCGATCCTCTACCCCACCTTCACCCACAAGATTGTTATCGATCATGCATTTCTCATACCCCGCATCCATCCCCTCTCCATTGCCAACCAGCCTATTCGCAGTGATGGACGGGTTGCCTCCCCATTCAACAATGGTGTTCTCCCAGACATGCGTCCCCCGGTGGACGGGGACATAGTTCCGACCAGAGAACTGAATGGCTCTGGCCGACGCATGAACATGCCCGAACCTGTCGGGTATGAACAGGTTGTTGTAGACTTCGGACAGCTCGGTGGCTTCCAGTGTCAGGCCAATCCCTCTAGGCAGAGAGGGGTTGATGTCGGCCCACCCACTGAAGACGTTACTTCTCACTGTCCCGGTGAACGGGCCAGGATTCCCAACTCCGCTCGAGTATCCGAACTGGAGGTTTATCGGGTTGTTGATGTACAGGTTGTCTTCATTCAGCCCGCCGCAGCGATGGTGACAGCCATGAGAACTTGCGTTAGCGGAAATGTTGCGGGTGAACCGCACATCAGCACAGTCCGTTTGAATGTACACGTTGTGATTGAACGAGGTGGCATCGGATCTGTCTTCCTTGAGGAAGCCGTTGTGGTTGAAAATGCAGTTGTCGATAGTGACACGGACGGTTTCAGCCACATGGAGACCCGATCGCTTCCCGCCCTCGGTCTCCGGAGCTTGCTTCTCAACCAGATTGCCCGTAAAGGTAAACCCATCGCACCGAACGATATCCACCCCAGTGCCGCCCACAGAGAACGTGCAGCCGTCTATACAAACGTCATACGAGTCTGTGGCTGTAAGGCCACCGTTTGAATGGATGTTCCTGATGACGATGCTCGGCGAGCTGGTCACCTTGATCTTCCCGAGCCTTGCAGGCTCGATGTCGTTGGTGCCAATACTCAGACCGGCGATGCCACGGATGTCAATCCTCCCCTCACCTGTGAAGTCGTCTCCGGACCTCAACAGGATGAAAACATTGCCAACCTCGACCTTACCTGCCTGCTGTAGGGCAAAGGTGACGGTTCTGAACGGACGCTTCTTGCTTCCGCTGTTCAGGGAATCACTCCCCCCTGACGAAACGTGGTATTCGGTGCCTGATGTCTCATGTGGCCGGAGGTTAGTAGGGCCTGATGCCAGATTACCCATATCTCTGCTTCCTTTGCACTGCAAGGTACCACCCATCCCTGTCATCGACGAGGTAGTACAGTTGTTTCGACGCCTTCGCAGCCTTCAGAACGGGAGGCTTGGTCTTGTGTTGAGCAATTACCTCGACCGGGCCGTCAATCAAACGCTTGACGACCTCGGTCGTTTGCCATTTCGGCTTACCCATCAACCTTCTCCTTCCGCAGTCGCTCCCATTCGATACGATGCTTTTCACGCTCAACGGCAGAGCTGGCATGACTAGCCATGTAGCCGTGATAGAACAGTTGAGGATCCATTGGATCGTTCCTGCGGACTCTGTCACCCTTCCCGTAGTCAGACTTCTTCGTCATCAAGACCTTCACTTTCGATGTCGAGGATTACGTCCTCGTGCATAATCAGGAACGTGACGAACGACAGGGAGTCCCACACGTTGAGTCCCTTTCCGTTCACGAATCGACTGAACGCCCCGTAGTTCTCGGTACTCGAGCTGGACCAAGCAATGAGAAGGTTGCGGATGGACATCTTCGGGTCACTGCCCCGGAATGGCGAGATACGTTCGCCAGTCACCGGAACCGTCGCGTGAACCCCACGGACACACTCACCAGCGGCAACGTGAAGCTCCTTCATCGAGGCATCCTCACAACCCTTCCGACATCCAAGGCCGTGGGTGATGAAGAACTCGATTGACTCGTCGCTCACGAACGTGGGTAGGCGACTGTCCTCTTCGCGAGGTGAGTCGCTTTCGAAGCCGCCGCCAAACATAAAGCCATCCCACACACCGGCATGAAACCCCTCGTCGTATCCGACCGAAGAGGTGAAGGACATGTCCTCGAAGTCGAGACCGTGTACCTTACCCCGGTCGTACCCGAAGGCGTAGCCCCTGTGATACAGGACGGCTTCGGCAAGCGACTCGGCGTCCTCGTACTCGCCGTGCAACTCCCTCGTGTGGACGCCATCGAGGCGACCACAAACGTAAGCGTATTCCTCGGCGTCTGCGTCCCCACTGAAAAGACACTGCTCGATCGGGTCTTCCCCGAACTGCATGCCGTCGAAAAACCCGTTGTCGTAGTTGCGGGAGAACTCTGAATCATTCTTTGGATCAGGCTGAACCATGGAACTCGTGCCTTCAAGAAAAGATGTATGTGGATGACGTTGCATCAGAGATGTCATAACTCCCCACCCGTGGAGGACAGGGGATCAGGTCTTCGCCGATGTGTTCGTTCATGTAAATCTGGAAGGTGTCCAGAGCCAGCAGGGCGTGCGTCTTGGCGAACTCCTCCTGACAGATCACTCGCATGATCGGCACTTTGCCAGCGTCGGTACCGAAGCTGTCGTGGATGAAGCAGAAGTTGCGGATGCCTGCATCGTACATTCTGTTGATCGTGAGAGCCGCGTGAGAAGCGTCAAGGCTGTGAATGAAGTTCGGAGCGATTCCAGACTTCGACTTGGACAGCAGGGGGATCTTCTTCGGCAGTGTGCCGAAAGACAGCTTCTTTCGGCCCTTCACCTTCTCGCCGTCTGGGTCTCGGACAATGGTGTCCACCATGGAATGAAAGATCTCTCTCTCGAAGTACCTCTGCTTCACGATGAACCCAGAGGGGGTGGCCCACTCGGCGTGGGTGCCTTTCTCGTAGGCGATGTGTGCAGCCTTCTGGAGATACTTCATCCCCCTCATGGCCGAACCCATCTCTCCATCCATGGCCTCGAAGACGAGCTTCGTAGCCTCGCCGACAGCCTCGACCTCCTCCTCCCCACACCAGTCGAAGTGACCCTCGTCGAGCAAGTATCCCCTGACCCCCGACTCTGTCCCAGAGTATGGGATGATCATGACCGCACGCTTAGGAACCTTCCTCGGGATGCCTGCCGCCCACCTCTCCATGAAGCGGACACGCCAGCCATCGTCGGAGATTACGCACAAGTCGGTCATCTTCTCGGCGACCCTGCCGTAAAGGTCAGCGGGGCTGTCACCGTCAATCAGGTTCACCGATGACGCAAGAGTCTGGTCACGCATGACCGCCGCCCAGTGCTGTAGGCCGTTACACGCGCCGTCGTTCTGGACGGGAAGGCCGATCAGACCGTCGTCACGTTGCAGTTCGAATATGCACGCGAGTCGAGAGAATGATGCGTTCTTGAACTTGCTGCTGTCAGCCCAGAACCGGAGGTTGCCGATCGGGTCGTCATTCACGGCAGCCCATCTTTCCGCTTGGCTATCCACCCAAGCGACCCGGTCGTCGAACGAAACTCCTTTGCCACCAACACCAAAGTGTCCAGCGAGCTGCACCTTCAGCCAGTACACGGCCACCTCCGTCCGCTTGGCCGGGTTGGCAAAGAGGAGCAGCCCCTTGTCCTGATCCTGCCCCTGAGGCGACAGGAGTTCACACTGCGGGTACATGCGGCCACGGAAACAGAAGTTCCAGCCGTGCCAGAACGAAGTATTTCTCATCTCGTTGGCTAACGAGATCCGGGCAGCCAGTCGAAGGCTCTGCATGCTGCTGCGTGCATACTGCCGACGCTGCCTCACCTGCGAGCGACGGAACTTCAGAAGCTCGTCGTCAGATGCATCCTCAGGCTCCTCCTCGAAACGAGGAGCCTCCATCGAGTGCGGAGGCAGGTTGCACACCGGCACACCCGACCTCCACAGGATCTGCATCACATCAAGGACTCGAGTGTTGATACGCCACTCGGTCCCCTGTAGGGCGTTCAGTGCCTTGAAGGAATCTCCTGACGGTATCGAACCGCTGAAATCAATCCCACCAGAATCCCAGTCTCGGGAGTACCCGGCCCCCCTGACAACGGGCTTCCGAAGCCATGTTGTAATGTAACCACCGTTCGCTTCCTTCGAGTGCGGAACAGGAGGACAGAGCAGTGGACGGCGAGGGAATGAGATCCTCGCGATCAGGTCGCCATGCTCCTCCCTGAGCCTTTCCACGATGCCCGGCGACATCGACACGGTGACGACCTGAACCTTCCCCCGGCGGGTATTCTGATAGTCGAGCATCCCGGCACGCACCAGTGCTTCCAACAGGGCATGCCCGACACTAATGGCGAACAGGTGGTCAAGCTCGCTGGCCGGGATGCTGGTGAACCGTTCAGCGAAGCTGCGGATCCGCTTGGGGGTCCACTGCTCGAAGTGATCCTTGCGGGTCCAAGCCTCCCGGTTACCCTCTCGAGCATCTCGGAAGGCGATCAGCATCACCATCGAATGGCCGATCCTGTTCACGACCCCTTGCGCCGTTGCCCCGACCCGGCCCACACTAGCATCGGAGCCTGTGAAGTAACCCTCGACACACCCCTGAATCGCGCCAGCAATTGCTATGTGGGCCAGATCCTCGATCGGGACGGCGAGCAGGCACATGTCTGCCTGTGTCTTTACCCTCGCCTTTTCAAGTACATACTGCCGAGCAGCCCCGATCTCCTCGATCACGCGGTCGAGCATGTCGTTGATGAGCTGCTGCTCAGGCCGACCCGTGTCAGCTGATCTGAGCCTCTCCTGAAGGTACTTGCCCTCGGCGTCCAGAAACGCCTGTTCCTCGTTGGCTGACTGCACGCCGATCCGAACCTCCCGCTCGTGGCGGGAGAGATCGGACCAGCAGGCAACTGTTTGGTTCAGCAACTTCACAGGCGGGCCTCGTTCTGAGCGTTCCATTCCCGCTCAGCCTGAAACTCGAGCCTGAGGGACTCGGCCTGCCCGTGGGCCTCGACCTCCTCGATCACAGCCCCGTTCTCGTGAAGGACGACCTTCGCACAGTCGGTCCCGAAGGAGAAGACCCCCTGAGACTCTTCGGCGGGGATCTTGGAAGAGTCAGGGTCCGAGTACAGGCCTGTGTACATGTTCAGCTCGAGCCAGACGGCCTTGTGGCCGTCGAGGGCGGCTCCGCATCGCTCGCAGTACACTTGCCAAGGCGGGGGTGGGAGATGCTGTGCTGATTCTGAGGTCATGGTCGAGCCTTTTGAAAGAGGTTGATGGGTGAAAAGGGCGTATCGTCCACGAGTGTTGTGGGACTTGAACCTTTTTCCTCACCCGAACCTTTCGCTCGGGTTGGTGAGCCGACTAAGTTCCACCGCATGCTCAGGATAGCCCCTCATGGGATCCTCGGAAAATTCCTTGAGCATCTTCTGGATCTCCACACCAGCGGTCTCGATGTCCTCTTTCGCGAGGGTGTAGCACGCCACGTTGTGCGGAGACTGCTTCTCGATCACGATGAACTGGACCGTGATGTTCTCAGGTTCGACCCCACTGAACTCGTGGGCAGCCCAGCTGTAGAATGCGGCCTGCATATCATAGCCGTATCGAGAGGCAGTCTGCTTGAAAGAGTCGGGGCTGGCATTGTCAGTGGTCTTGATGTCGAAGATGCGAAATTCGACATCGTTCCAAGCACAGGCGTCAAGCCGGGCCTTGCAAACAGTACCCTCGGGATCCACCCAGACGATGGTCATCTCCCTGCCATGGAACCAGCTCTCGTACTGCTGGCTGGCCGGGACTGATTCCTTCTCGATGTACGGAGCTGCGAACGAGTTCCTGAATGACTCTGCCATGCTGGTGGCAAGGTTCCATTCGCTGCCCAAGATCACCTGCCTGTCGCCAGCCTTTTCCGACCACTGCTCGTACTGGGCCTTACCCTCCCTTGTCCGGCGGTCAATGTTACCCGGCTTGACAACGTAGAGTTCGTCAACGGTTTCCGGCTCGAGGCACATGGAGTGAACGAGGGCGCCGATACGGAGACTCGGGCTGTTGCTGGAGGTGTCGAAACGGCTGCGAATCATGCACTCGCTGATGTGCGACGGAGTCCTGTCTCGACCGTGCTTCAGACATGACGAGTTGACTGCGTCGATGTCAAGGTACTCGCTGAAGGTGAGGTTTTCGAAAGCAACGGCGATGTCGGGGCCAAGGTCAAGGATCTGTTCAAGGGTTGTCATGGGCGTTGAACCTTTCTGGTTAGGCAAAGTCTGGTGAACGTGACTGAAACTAATTCCAGCCCTTCCGCTTCTTCACAGCATTGAACTTCTTCTCCTCGGCCCTGATCTGATCCCACCGGATCTCAGGTCTGGGAACCATGTCTTCTGAACGGTTGACATCAAGGGCGTGTGGAATATAGGCCCACTCTATCCAAGCGTCCACCATCGACTTTTCCCAAGCAGCTCGCTGCTTTTCAGGCATGTCAACCAGTCTAATCGGCTGATCAGCAATCTCAACCGTCATGTCATGACGATTCTGGTCAAGATAGATCTCCATCGTCTTACGCTCTCGAGGTCTTTGTATCATGTCTTCAAACTTCATTTCATGTCTGCTACAAGAGGTGTTGTTGATTGTAAAACACGGCACTGGAGGTCAATTTCAGCCAGTGCCGCAGTGAAAGGAGAAGGCACTGACCAAGTGCTACTTCTATAGGGGAGCTGTAAGGTCACGGCATCACAACCCACTGCCCGAGCGGGGATTGTTGAAAAAAAGGGCCGTGCCGTCCACCCCACCCCGGAGTGAACAACACGGCCCTAATATGACTCTTGTGGCTCTGGAACAGGCCAATCTGGCTCGCTACTGTTCCCGCACTGTCCGCCACGCACGCCTGACAGCCGCCCTCTGCGCTCCGGGGTCGGTTTCAGACAGAATGTCTTCGAACGTCTTTTTGGAGATGTGCAGCCCGGCTCCCGATCCAGACATGAGGGCGTCAGAGGACTTCTTCCCCAGCCTGCCCTCGAGTATCTCTCGGACTTTCCGGCTGCCCAAGAGCAGCCTCGCGGCTTCGATCTTTCGGATGAACCGATCGTCTGTCAGCTGCTGAGCCTTTCGAAGATCCTCCATCCAGTCTTTGAACGCAGGAAGCCGTTCGGCGTCCTCTACGAATGGGCCACCCCACTGAGCAGACCGCCTGAGCTTGTTGCTGATCTTCGCAACTTGCTTGTCCCGGCTCATCTTCCAGTCCCTTGCGAGGTAGTACACCGAGACCTCGGGATCCATCATCTGTGGACGCATGGCAACGAGGCCAGCCAGTTCGGCACCCAATCCCTCTTGGAGGCCAAACCGGCTCTCCTCGAGACCAATCTCGGGGTACTCGGGAAGTTCTGAAGCCTCGTAGACTTTCTCCAGCTGAGCAATGGTTCCCGGCTCCATCTGGTTGTACATGAAGGAGACGACTTCGAAGCCAATCTTGGCAGGACTGTCGCCCTGACTCCAAAGCGGTTCCTTGGACGTTCCCTTTGCTGAACCGATGAGCTGTCCCATAAGCTCCGCTGATGCTTCCCAGTCCAAGGTTGGTCCCGCCCATGTCTTGAATGCGTTCCACGCAGCCGCGAACACATCATTCGCCGTCGCCTCGGTAGCACTCATTTCCTTTATATCACCGATGAGACCACGCACAGGCTGGGTCCATGGCGCAGATGGGTCAATGTTGCCCATCTGGTAGAAGCGAAGGTTGCCCTCGCCATCTTTCCAAGCGACGAACGGAACGTCCGCCCAGTAGTCTGGCATGAGCAGTCGCATCGCCTCCTCTTCTTCATCTGAGACGCCGCTCCCCAACCTGTTGATGATCTCCTTTGCTATTGCAACTTCAATACCGACAGCGAAACCTGATAGGGTGAGGTTCTTTGTGAGCCTGACTGCCCCCGCAACCTTTTCGCCAGCAGTCTTGCCATCCCGAACCTGTTGCGCCGCCAAGCGTGCCTGCATGATCTGGATGCGCTGCGTCTCGTAGTGCCAAGACACATATGTGCCGAAGACCGGGAACCGCCGCAGCTTCTTGAACAGCGAAGATGTCATCGAGTAATCGGGGTACTGGTCACGAAGCATGACGGCAGCTTCGTCGAACGCAGCGGAACGGGATGCAGGGTCATCAAGTATCGCTCGGGGGTCTCCACCCATCCTGTGAACGTGCTTGTTGAGATTGATCCAGAAGCCACGCATCTTCCAGTAGGTGTCTGCAATTTCAAACAACCTAGCGAACGCACTCATCAGTCCCTTGGCAGCCTTTGGACCCCAGCTGACGAACTTGAAGTTCTTCCTGAACCAAGCCTCAATCATCTTGAACAGCTTGACTCGACCCTCGAGGTGTGCGGATGCGTCCGGGTCGAAGATGTCAGAGATTGCAGCTCGCATCTCTTCTGCCATGACCGACCTACCCTTGATGCCGTATCGCTGGTAGATCTCTTCCTTCTCTTTCTTGGAAAGGCTTCTGTACAGGTCTCTGACTGCCCGCCCACTCTGGGTGAGATGCCCTGCGTTGGGCCTCCACCTTGTGGCCGGATTCGTGAACGGGTAATGTCCAGCAACCAGTGCCGTGATGTGATTGGAGACGAAGTTCCTTACGATGCCTGCCGCCGACAGGACGGTCTTCGACGCCTTCGCCATCTGGTTGTACAGGATAGCCACTCTGAGGACGGTGTTGAATTCACCAAGGTAGGTGTCCTCTTGATCGATCTGCTCCTGCAACCTTTCGGCAAGCTCTCGAGACAGCCAGATTGGGTTTTCAGAATCGCCGAGGGCTTGAGCAAGAAGCTTCATTCGGCCAGCAGCCTGTCGCACTCGTCCTTCTACAACGATGGGGAGTCGATCCATCCTCACTTCATCAACAACGTGAGGATTCGCGAGCTTGCCGGATTCATGAACAGGTCGCCCGGTAACCGTGGTTCGTTTGCCCGCCCGGTCCTTCTTCCAAATAACTGGGTGTCCGTCAATGTGCATCTGTCTCAGGACTTCAGCAGACCTTCGAACGGCCTCGACCAAGACCAGCTCCCGGCCCAGACCCTTCAGGGACTCGGTAAGAACGGTCTTAAGCTCCGGCAGGGTGTCTGCACCCTTGGACTCTGGATGAGTGAGCATGCGGCTCTCGATCACTCTCAGCCAGTGCAAAGATTTCGACTTGCCTTTGAGATCGGTTCCGGCCAGCATGAGGGTGAGCAGCTCGTTGATCTGTTCGTCAGTGAGCTGGTCTGAATTCAGGTCAACTCCGAGGAGTGCGCTTAGGTGTTCGTATGTCGTTCCCCCGTCCCTTGCCTCGATGTTCGGATCCTCGGGCATGAACTTGAGTACACTCTTAAGCTTCTTCTGAAGGTCAAGCCGGAGTCTCGCGTTGTCGTTGCCTCGAGACGCCTCTCTCTCGAGCGTAGACTGACTCATCTCTCTCGTGCGTTGCAGCGCATTAGAAACTGCCTGAACATTGGAGACCCTAACCTCTGCGTCTAGCTCGAACTCCTCCCGACCAGTTTCTTCGTTGATCGCCAGCCTGAGTCCAACCTTGGCGTTCTTTGGATCCCAAGCTGGAATGACATCCTTGATGCGTTCGCCGATCTGGAACATGCCGTTCCTGATATCATCCCTCAGAGCCAGGATCTGATCAGTCGCTTCTTGTGTCATGAATGCGAGTACACCATCATTCTCGTCCCAGTGGCCCGTGGAAAAGTAGTCGATCAGCTTGCTGCGAAGATACCTCTTGAGGTTTATTTGATCATCGATGGAAATGGTATCGGACTGGCCCGGCTGATTACTCCACCAGATGCTCGCGCTGTTGATCAGCTGATCCAGTTCCTCAATGCTCCTCGCAAGTCCTCGAGCGGTGTCTTCGAATCGGGTTTCGATAGCGTCTGTCTCGCCCTTGACCTGTCTCCAGATCTCATGGATCTCCTTGGGTCCGACTCCGTGGGGAAGGATGAGTCGTCGCAAGAATTTTCCAATCCAAGTCCGAATCGGTTTGTCACTGGGCCGCTTGCGGTAGGGGTCACGGGCTGGTCTAGCGCCGGTCCTTCTAGCGGTAGGGTCGGGGGCAGACGCAACTGGTACTGGAGACCTTGGCATAGGAAGCTCTCCGGCAGCCGCCAGCTGCTCTCTGGTCATGGATTCTCGAGATTTGGCAAACTCCTGCTTCTTCTCTTCCCACAGGTTCGCAAGTTGCTGCAAAGTGAGCTTCGGCTTGCCCGCAGAACGCCGCCGCTCCAGCACTCGGGCAATGGACAACAAGATTCCCTTACCGTCTCTGCCGGGTGGCCTGTTCACGACATCATCCGGCGTGAAAATGTCGAAGTCGTCGTGCGTTACTTGGCCGATGCCCTCGTACTCTACCATATCCTCGAAAAGCTCAGAGATCTTATCTTGGTCCATGGGACGGTGGTCGTCCATGAGAAGGAACTTGAAGTCCCCGAATCCCAAGATCGAGTCGGCAGCCATAATGAGGTAGTCCGCGACCGAAATGTCTAGAGGCCTCGTGGCTGACGAACCCAAGACGAATTCGAGGGCATGCTCAATCAAGATATCGACGTTCCCATCATCGAGACTCAGCCAAGCGATGAGGGTCTCGTCGCCATGAGACAAAGCCCATGCGTGTACGGCTTTCCGCCGCTCCTCCTGAGTTACTGAACCCGGAAGGTGAGGGTGCAGGGGAGAGGGGCTGGTGGGAACAGTACCCCAACTGTCAGGCCAGAACTCATTAGGTCTGGCATCGGTGAGTGGGATTGGGTTGTTTATACCAACAGCAGCTGCCGTTCGCCGCGCAATTCTGTGTTCGGTGATCCAAGACTTTGACGGATCTAAGAAGTCTCCCGGCTTGTGGTGTCGAGCGAGGTCGAAGTAAGCCTGCAAGAGCATTATTACGTCAGGAGGAGTTTGGAACTGCTTCCGCAGCGTACGCACCCGGTGGTCAACCCACTTGATAGCGGCAGCGTACTCGTCTGTCCTGATGCCCTCGATTCGGGGGGTTCGCATTGTGTCCCTGCGCCACTGGTCGTAGCTCGCGATCGCTCGCCACTTATCCTCCCTGCTCATCAAGTCCCATGGCATTGCGCCCGTTTGGAACCAGTCAGTGAAAACCCCTGTGTAGGCCAGAGGTCGGGTGACCCCGCTGTAACTAAGGTTCGCATGCACAATGCGAACCAATTCCTCCACGGTTGCGTTTTCCCCGAACTCCTCGGCAGCGATTTGCAGCTGCGCCCTCGTCTCCTTCTGTTCCGGAGTCAAGCCTTCGACCGAGCCTTCCGGTTCGCCGAACTGGCCTTCTTGCATGTATTGACCGGCAGTCCCCCGATGGGGTCCAGCAGGATCCAGCATTTCGTTGACAACTTTGACAAGCTGTTCCACCACGCTTGGCGGCGGGACTGCCGCGTCAGCCCTCGGGTGCGGCAGCTCAGGAACACCTGCTAACGCAGTAGTGTTTATCATCTCGATGCGAATGGCCTGTGCAGCGAGCATCTCCCTCTGCTCCCTAGTCATCTCAAACCACTTCCGACGAGCCGGAGACATCAGGTCGAGACTGTGTCCACTCGCCGGAGGGTCTACCGTCTTGCGAGCAATGACCTGTTCTTCCATCACGCTCTCGAAGGCGTTTGCCAGTTCGGCCCACACTTCATTCAGCACTTCGATCATCGGTCGAGGGGTTAACCGCTCTGTTGTGATTTCATTTGGAGGTAAAGCTCGAGCAGCTTCTTGGAGACGTTCCTGCACCCTCTGGACGAACTCTTCCTCTAATTCTGCCACGACCTCTTCAGGAGCGGTGGCAAGACTCCGCTCAAACGGCCTAAGGCTTTCATCGATGTCGAACCTGTATCTGGGACTGTCATACCCGGACAGTCGCCGGGCATTGAACCAGAAGGTGGCCCCCACAATCGCCGCGTCTGTCAGCGTGAGGTCGTCGTTCAGCTCTCGTCCACCCGCCCCGTTCTCCCAGTAAGAGGAGCTGTATGCCCGCTGTTCAAACCACCGTCCAAGAGCGTCGATCTCATCCAGTATCCCCTCGAGATTGCTTCCGAACACTCTGGCATCCGCGTTTGCTGGGTCTCCGAGGTTGTCCAGTATATGACTTGCTATTTCCTCTACGACTAACTCTGGGGAGAGTTGATCGAAGGGGCTATCGACCCACACGCCGGGGGTCTCCATGCCAAAGGTGGTGTTACCCAGCTCCCAGAACAGCATTGCTAGAGAAGTCGCCCTCTCTTGAGGGGTATCCCCGTCGTCCATGGTTTGCCTGATCATATCCTCCACGCTCGGGCCACCCTCGATCGCTCTGGAAGCAATCATCCAGAAAGCCCTTGGCCGTCTGGTCAATTCCGACAGCGTATCCCATCGCCCCAACCGCCCCTCGTTAGTATCCGCCCCAATCATCCCTCGGGCGATCTTGTTGTATCTCCCTCCACTCGCAATCGCGTCCCTCTCTGCTTCCGTGGCGATGCTCCCGCTATAAACGGCTTGGATCTGATCGGTCGTGAGGTTGAACATACGAACCATGTGCCATATGGGATGAGTGAATCCTTCTCCCATTCCACTTGCCATACGGTGAACCGCACTGACGGGGTGCCGTGGCTGGAGTCCTTCTGGTCGGAGCTGATCCGCCAGTCCACCACCTTCGTCGTCCAGCCCTTGAGCAAAGTTGAGAAATGATTGCCAGCCCTCGTCATGGTTTATGTACCAGTCGATTGCCTTCTCAATGTATTGTTTCAGCAAGAGTTCGTTTGCCGCTTGGGGGTCGTCGTCGAGAGTCTCCCTCATTCCGGGGAAAGCTTCCAACCACTGCTCACGAAGAAGCCCGGCTCTGTGGGTGACGCGATCCACATTTTCCCCACCGACTCCGTGTATGGGTAGAAGGAGGGCGTTCAACGAGTCCGCGAGAATACGGACCAGTTCCTTCCTTTCCTCCGCTCCCATCTGCCTCCACGACTCGTTCATTTCAAAAAGCCGATTTGGGTTTGCTCGGAAGTCGGACGCGAAGAATGGCATTTCGGGATAGCCAACAGCACGCTTGATTCGTTCAATGTTCTCCTGCTTCTCAGCGAGTGTCATGCTATTCCAGCCGGGAACAATCCTACTGTCGGGGCCACCCACCATGTCTCTGACAGTTTCGTTGTGTTCGGCCTGACCGACATCTTGTTCAAAGAAGTCAGACCCGAGGACTCCTTCGGCAATGTATCTCTTCAGCTCCCTCTCTTCTCTGTCCAGCTCCAGATGCTTGTTGCGATCGAGAGAGGGTGACTCTGATCGTCGGAGGCGGTTGACAGCCTCTATGACCACGCTCGCAGCCTCGACCTGATGGCCTATGATCTCGAGGTCTGCGCTCACCTCATCGGATGTGGAAATTATCTGGCTCAGTCTCCAGTTTTCGAGAGCCTCCCCGTATTCTGGGGAGTTGAGCAACAGGTCTTCAACCGCTGTCCGCTTATCCTTCCAACTCAGGTCACTCCAGTTACTGGTGAGGACTTCTGTAACCCCGTTGTTGATCGCGCTGACGCCTCTTCGCTCGAGGATATCAGCGAACCGCTTGTTGACAGTTTCGCTCAGCATCATGGTCGCCGAGAGACGATTTGCTCGGGCCTGCCTCTCTTTGACCTCAGCCCTGCGTTCTCTCGAGAGTCGGACGAAGTGTCGTTCGATTGACTTCGCAGCCCTGCCCTCTTTGGTATTTGGCCCGATACCCAGAGATTCGGCGGTCTTGCGAATGACTTCCCTAACCCTGCCCCAAAGGTCAATGCTTCCGTGGATCCCGATCGCGCGGAACACTTCCTTCGGGAAGTTCTGTACGGTGTGGGCTACAGCTTCCGACAGTCCCTTCTCTGTATTCAACCACTCGTCGAACGTGAATGGAAAATCCTGGTCCTCATCCCTTTTGATGGCTTGAACACGCTCGAAGTCGTACCGTTCCCTCGCACATATGCGCAGCAACCTCCTTGGGAGTGCGTCAACAAGCTCCTGCCACAGGTCTGAATTCTCGCTATTGTGCGACAGCTCATGAACTATCGTGCTGATGATCAAGCCCTCGAAAGTCCTGTCACCTCTACCAACGTCTTTGGCGTTGATGTAGATTCTCTGCCTTGAATCTAGTCCATGCACCCACCCGAACGCCCTCCAGCTCAGCGGAAGACCCTCGACGAAGACGATTTCGACATCAAGCCTCTTCTTGATCTTGTCTACTATCCTCCTCTCGGTTGTAGTCATCCTCTCTCTTGGCATCTGCGTGAGTACAGCCTCAGCCCCTCGCCACTTTGGCATCCCCTTCCCGATGGCAGCGTTCCTGATCGTCTCCTGAAAACGCGAAAGCTGTTGCTCTACGGTCGGCGGCTCGGGCATTGCCTCACGGAGAAACGAGTCTCCTAGTGCAGCCTGAATCGCCCTCGCACGAGTAAGCCCTCTATCCTCGTGCGCCTTTACAGCATCCTTCTGCTCGGGGGTGAGCTGTTCGTAGACATCTTCGACCCACGGCTCGATCTGTCCGCTGTATTCCCTGATGCTTGGCTGGCCCATGTACTCAAGCCATTCTTCCCTCGTACCATCCCGCCGTCGTTCGCCTAGCTTGTGCGTAAAGCGAAGCGCTCTGGCACGGACCCTCGCCTCCACAGGGTCTATGCCGAGCAGTTCGTTCACCCTGCCGGGATGGTGAATAAGTACCTCTTCGATTGAGGTAAGCTCAACCAAGGTGTTTCCGGTCTCCCTCGCCCAGCTGTAACTGGACGCCAGATTCCTCGGCCTTGTGTCGCCAAAGTTGGGTCGGGCAAACTCCGACTTCTCGACAGCCTCTTCGCCGGTCAGCAGGCTGCTTTCTTCGATAGGTGTCGCGGACGGAATGTCTTCGCCCTCAGCCCTCAGTCGGTTTTCAATGAGGGAGGCCACCTGAAGCATGGTTCTTCGGACTGCCGCGCCGGGTGGTGCGTTCGCGACCATGTCCCGTATTGCAACCAGCTTCCTCTTGAGATCCTCGATCTTGCCGTTCTTTGTGTGAACGTGCTTTACCTTGTCGTACCTGCGGACAGCGTCTCGGTGTCTCTTGGCTCGAGCGTCATCCTCTCTCTCCCCCTGAAGAGACCTTCGGGCCGGGGGCATAACGACATACCTGAGACCTTCCTCGTATGGCGGGAGGTCCGGATCATTCATCGCGGCATAGCGATCTTCGGCTTCCTGTTGCGAGAGACCGTCCTTAGCAACCAGCAACGCGTTGTATCGACCGACAAGTTCTCCGCGTGCTGCCTCTCGCTCATCGAGGTCCAAGTCCGGATTTTCAAACGCATCTCTAGCCTCACTGATCCAGCCGGGCTTTAGAACCTTATCCCTAGACACCAGCCTTCCGTCCCCGAACTCAGTAAGACGCCTATGAAGGTCTTCTTGGCCCAGAGTCTCTGTCGGAAGTCCCCTGTTCACCCGTTCCTGCTGGATCCTTGCGTCCACTTCCCCCCAGACCTCGGTCGTGGCACCGGCCCTGTGCAGAGCCTTCAGGAGTCCCCAGACACGCTCCTCCCTCTGCTCGTCGGTGAGCGGCGCTGCTGGCCTGTCTTCACGAACGCCGGGCGTGGGTGGACCAACCTGCATGCCCTCAGTTGCCGCTTGTGTTTCGCCAGCAGCCTCCCTTCTCTCGTACTCTGAGATGAGGGAAAGGATTGCATCCTCGGTTACCGGAGACGCGAGATGGAGGCTCGTTTCCGCTGACGGATCAGCCTTCTTCCTGAGGGCGCGGTGGAGTCGGATTTGCCGCAGAAGATCCCGAAGGTGTGACACCGTCAGGTCCGCTGGCTTGGTCAGTGCCGCGACGGCCTTGCGAATGCGACTTTCGACACCCTTCACATTCCTCTTGATCCCTTCTTCGTCAGGACTGTCTTCCATCACCGACTTCGTGCTGTCTTCGGGGTCGGGGTAGAGTTTCGTCAGAAGTTCCGGATGACTCTCTCTGGCGGCTTCGATCAGCTCAAGCTCTCTCTCGACATCAACGTCTCGATTCGCCAACCTTAGGGCGCGCTCGAAGTCCTCCTCGTTGCCGACCAAGTCCCCCACCGCAGCGTTCCGGATCCTGTCGTCTTCCTCCTTCTGCTCGGCATCGCTCAATGGTGCCTGCTGTTCCCCTGTCACCCCCCGTTCCTCGTCGGGGATCTCTTCGGGCAGCCCTCGCATGAACTTGAAGTCCTCGTCGGGAGCCTCGGCTTCTTCTGCGGGTGCAGCCTCGGCTTCCTGCTCTTTCGCTGGAGCCTCTGCCGTCTCGACTGGCGGCTTCTTCCCCCTGCGACGAGGCTTGGGGGCTAGTACAGGAACGTCCCCGGCCACCGCAGCGATCTCTCGACTTGCGGCCTCTCCAGCCTCTTCCCGCTCTGGCTTGGTTCTTGGGTCGAGATCAGAGTCTGGCTCTTCTGCAATGGTCCTGAGGATGTCCTTGGCGTCGTCGCGAGTCTTCTTGCTGGTTTGGACTGTAACACCCAGCATCTTGTTGAAGTCTCCGCGAGAAGGCGTTCCTTCCGTGTCGAGATACTCTTGGAGAGCATCTCTTTTGGATGGATCAAGGGACAGGTGGGCCAGATACCTAGCCCGCATTCTCCTCGTGTTCGGAATCCCCAATGCAGAGAAGGCTGCGCCGAACAGGCTTCCGCCCGCACCGCCGGACAACCCGGCCTCCGGCAGCGAAGCGATCCTGTCTGCAAACTCTTCCTTTGAGATCAGCCCAAGCTCGTAAGGCATCCACGCATCAAGGACGCCGATGGTAAATTCCTCAAAGGCTTCCGAAGCTCCACCAACGGACGCCGCCTTCGCCATGGTCGTCCCGTGGTTCCGGAACAGCTTGCGAATCTCGTTCATGGTCTTGGCTTTGTCACCATCGACCATCCCTCGGAGAATGCCGCTGATGCTCTTTCTTGCACCGTCTCTGGCTGCCGCGCCGAGAGCCTCCAGAGGCAGTAATTCCATGATAGCCTCGGAGCCTACCATCATCCACTGAACCGCTTTGGAGGCGTCGAGCTTGTCTGGGTCCGTAAACTCCCATGAGGGGAATTCGTCGGCGTGTGCGTTGTAGCTTGCTGCTCCGTACGCCCCAAGCAGCAGTGCGGTTGACAAGACCCTCGCGCCGGGTACTGGCGCGATAGAAAGTGCTGCGGCTGCGGCGGTGGGGACAAGCCCCGCAACCAGCATCCCGGCCCCTTCTATCCAGCCGTGGGTTTTTAGTGACGCAGCGGCATCCCGATACTTCTTTGTCGTGAATGGAGCGATGGCACCCTTGAACATAACAGTCCCGGCACTCTCGACCAGACCACCGGCTTCGAATTCCATGCCAGCGACCGTGATGTCTCGGCGTCCGCCCATCGGGTCTACGGGTGGCGCTGTCTGCCGGGTTCGATCTCCGACCTCGTACTCTCTTTCAAATACGGTAAAGTGCGCAAGCTTGGCTGCGTGACCCCTGTCGGTGATCTTCCCGCTTTCGAGAAGACGCCTGAACGCTTCGTCCCGCTGATCAAGGATCTCGCGGAATTTCCCGCTCGCTCTGACGGCTGCCCCGATATCCCCCACCCCGGTCTCTTTGAACTTGGGCTGGTTCTCGTAGAGAGAGGCGATTTCTTGCTGAACGTCGGGCGGCAGCCTGCCGAATTCAACAGTCTTGTCCAGTTTGCCCCATTCCTCCTTTTGTGGCCGAAGGCTCCCGTCGTAGACGCGAGCGGACTCTTCTTCAGCAGCATCCTTCTCGGGGTCGTCGGGAGCAGCTGTGGCAGACTCGTCCCACGGCATGGCTTGAGCCACTTCCCCCGGAACATCTTCCGCCGGAGGGAGTCCCATGTCCTCTGCCATCTCGTTGAACTCGGGTCGGTAGTCTGGCTCCACCGGGCCGACTGGCTGGTCAGCCATGGTGTCGAACTGAACCCCTGCCGCATCAGTCACGAATCGGTTAGGGTGGTCGGGGTGCTTGAACTCGCTGCTGAAGTGCAGATCCTGCTCAGGGTCAGGAGACATCTCCATAGCCTTCCAAGCTGCGCGATAGTCATACTTCTGCCCCGGAGCGTCCGGATCTGGGTTGAGGTGTGGAGCTTTCGTTCGAACCATCTCGGCGTAGTCGTGTTGGAACGCTGCTTCCTCCGCCGGGTTGAGCCGTACAGGTTCCGGAGGTCCAGCGTCATCCTTCGTAGACCTCCGCAGGGGGGCGAAGTAGGGCTTCTCCAGCCCCTCGTCCATCAGCTCGAGGGACTCCTCGGTCTGCGGATCGATACCTAGCTGCCTGCTTCGTGTGCGGGCGATGTCACCGGCTTGGTAACCTTTAAATTCCGGGGGTACTGGCATGCGCATCAGTCCTATCTTGGGTCAATATCGAGGCGGGTTTTCGGACCCGCCTTGCAGTCGGCTCAACGGACTAATGTCTTTCCGCTCTGGCCGCTCGAGAGTCTTGAATTTTGTCGCTTTCTGTGGGTCCGACAGCTGACCGAACTTGCCTTCCTCGTCAATCCCATAGGTGCGGGTGATAGCTCCGTCGATAAGCTCGATCTCCAAATTCCAAAACTCGGGTTTATTGGACGAGTCCTTAACAGCAGCCATGAACTTATCTACCTCTTCGGGAGGCAGCTCGAGAAGATTGACTCGTTCCCACTTCGGAATAACCTTCCCGTCCGGCCCCCTCTCGAAGAGGGTTCTTCCGCCCGGAGTCTTGCCCGTTGACTGAACGTCCGCGATGGTAGCCCGGTCGGCAGCCTTGTACTTCTTGTCGGCTTGGAGCTTCTCCATTTCCTTAGGATGGGCCATCGGGAACGTCTCTGGGACATGAGACTTGGCCGGTTCTGTCTCGCTCCCTGCATCTGCCGGGAAGGGGTTCGTCTCAGGATGCCACGGCTTGCCGCCGGGGTGGAAGCCTGATTTGTTAAGAGGGTCTCCCTCTGGCTTGCCCTGTGAGGCCGCTGAAGCCCCTGTGGTGGCTTCCTCCGCCTCCCCCGGCATTCCACCCACGGAAGCCGCAGCGACGGCTCCAGCGACCTGTCCGAGCCGCCCGCCAGTGCCGCCCGATGGGGGTGGCTCACCTGCCATGCCCCCCGAGGGGCTGCCGGGTGGCCCTTGCCCCCAGAAAGCCTGTGGAGAAGGTGCGTTGACCCTGTCAATCTCCAACTGCATGCTCTCGTCGTACCGACGCCACTCCTCGTCCACCTTCTGCCGAATAACACTGAGCGGGGGAGACTTGAACTTCTTCCGGACCTCGTCCCATTCGAGTCCCATTCGGTTTGCCACTGCATTCATCTGGACGTTGTATTCTCTCGTGAGATCTTTCACCTTGCTCGGCTGTTTCTTACGATTCGCATCCGCAACGTCGTCCTCGTAGTTTCCTGACAGCATCCCGATCTCGTCACCGGAGTCCTGAGCGGAAATGCGTTCATTGGCATCCTCGGCGTCTTCTTCGGCGGCTGTAATCGCCTTCTCGACGGATTTCGCAACGTCATCCGCCCGCCTGTTTTCTGCCCGTATCATCGCGTCATCACGCCGCTGGGCGTCTGCTGCATCTCGCAGTGCCGCAGCATGCTCTCTCGCCTCGTCGCGGCGGGCGATCCTGTCCAGATCCCTCTGGCGGTCTTCCTCGGCAGCAGCCTGATCAATCTGCTCCTGCTCCCAGTCGAGGCCGTAGTTCGACTCGATCTTCTCAGCCAGCTTCAGCATGTCGTTCTGAATCCTTCGCCGGACTTCTTTCATCCTCTCCGGATCCATCCTTCCGCCGTTGTCTTCCTGAGCGCGATTGATTCGGTCAAGCTCCTGCTTGAATTGCAGGAACTGCTTGCCCTCAGCTGTCCTGAGGAGTCGCTCGGACTTGGAGACCCGGTCGAAAGTCTCAGCGTTGAACTTCTCGACCCGTTCGTCGTAGCGCTGGTTCGCCTCCTTGTCCCTCCGGGCGTCCCTCTTGCGCTTCTCAACTCGAGACGGATCCCGCCTGTCAGCGTTGCGCCTCTGGATTAGACGATTAGCAGCAGACCGCTGTTCCGCTCGGGTGTAGTTCCCTCGGGTAGCAGGATCGAGTTCTGGAGGGAGATCCTCAGCCTCTTCCTCGCCTCGTTCTCGAGCGCGACGTTCCCTGATAAGCTTGTTCGCCTCAGATTGTCGAGTCTTGACCCTGCTCCTCGCAGCAGCTTGCTTCTCTTTTCTCTCTGACTTCCTCTTGTCGTCAGCCTCGAGCGCCTTCTTGTCTTCTTCACTCCGCTCCTCAGCCGGAGTGTCTCGAATCTCCTGAAGCCTCGCCTTCTCTGCGCGGCGAGCCTCTGCACCAGCTTTCAACTCGTCTCCAGCCAGCTTCTCCCGAGCCAGCTGGTCTGGGTCGTCAGGCTGCGGCGCAGGGGTTGGCATCTCCCTACGCTTCTTCTTGTAGTTCTCCATCACCCACTGCTTGACTGCTGGAGAAACCACCGGCTGACGGAACTGCCCAACCCCTCGAAACTGGTTCATGGCTCGAAGAGACTCGATCGACAGGCGACCATCTTTCATGATCTCGATCGCAGGTTGCAGGTCTCTGGCAGAGTATCCCGCAAAGTCTTCTCCCATCATCTCGCGATACTTGTCCAGTTCCGCAACTGCTTCAGGGTCACTGCCACCATCCGCCCTCTCGACGAAGTCGTTGGCTGACATATTCTCCTGATGGAAGGACGGGTCAACTTTGCTCCTGAGATCCTGGGTGCGAGCGAAGGACTGGGCCTCACGCTTGTAGGTCGGCGATCCAATGCTGTGATCGATCTCGCCAGTCTCGTACATCTTCGCCAAAGCGTTGATCGTGGGTAGATCCTGTGGCGGAATGATCTGGTCACCCATGTTCATTGCGGCAACTGCACGCTTCTCGAATTCGCTACCGTGCTGCTCGTAATACCGACCGGGGTTCCTCTGGAGAAGCTCGGACTTCATCCTCTCGTCCTGCTCCCTCCTTCTCCCAGCCCTCTCACTGTTATCAGCTAGGAACGCACTCTCCATTTGGCTGTGGAGTTCTTCCCGCCTAACCCTTTCACTTTCCGTGATGCCCTCTTCCCCGATTTCTCCTTCCAGTTCCTCCAGCATCGTCTGCTGGTCCGCAGACAAACTGCCGTGCGGGTCTATCACCCCAGCGGGATCGTCTGACGAAAGCAGTTCTCCCTCGAGCTGCGCGGCGGCGGTGGCCGCGTCCCTTTCCGTCACTATCGGATCGTCCATCGCTGCCGAACCAACGCTCGCTGCCGGGGGGGGGATGTCGCCAGTGCGGGGCGGGTTGATTTCAACTCGGGTCGGAGTCTGCTCGGGTCTGGGGTCAATGAGCGTACCGCTGATGGGTCGAGTGACCTGTGTGGCTTCATCAATCCTGCTGGGCTGATTAGCCAGTGGCGGTTCCGCGTCGATTCGGCGTCGGGCGGGCCTTCCGCCAAACTCTTCCCCGGCGCCGCCAGACAGGTGAGGCGGTTCAACTGTGAACGGGTTGACGTAGTCTGGATCGTTAGGCATTGCAGTCTCCTAAGACTTGGTCGGCGCGAAGCCAGACTCGAATCGAGTTGTGCCGCCGAACAAGTTGTACGTGCCAATCACATTGCCAGAACTCGCCTCCGTGTACAGCCCGTTGTACATGTTCAGGGCGACCTGTACCGAGGTGTTGCCAGCAAGAGACTTGCCCATGTTGATTGTGCCGTTGAACAGGTTGAATGTTCCGGGGTCTCCGATGGACTCCCAGTTCAGGGTGCCGTCACGCCGGACATTAGCAGCAGTGGAGTTTGCGCCCTCGAGCTGATAGTACGTCCCACCAGACACGTTGATAGCTGTAGCCACCGCCGAGGAGCAGTAGACCAAGCCGCTGTCCATCTCAATAGTGTCGAGCGAGCTTAGCCCCGTCCCCAGAGTCACGGTGCAGCGAGGCGCTCCGCAGATGCGGAGGGTGTGCAACACGCTGCTGTTCTTGAATGAGATTTCTCCGCGACATGTATTGCCGGTAACAAGAACCGTGGAGTTGCCGCTGTCCAGTGCATTACAATCGAGGTTGATTCGATTGTCGCCAGATGGACAGCCCTTGATGAAGCAGGTCTCGATGTCACCCTTGATGTATACCCGACCCTTAACATCCAGCCTCATGTCGGTGATGTCGTTGGATCCTGCTGTCGTCTTCAGGGTGAGGTAGTACCCGTTGTCATGGTCGCCGATCCCGCCATTGAATCCGGGGCCGACATGGAATGTCGTTGGGTGGAGCAGAGTCTGCTGCAAGCCGTAGATGATGTCGTCGTCGCCCGAAACAAAGTAGACGGCCCCAGTCGTGCTTGCAACTGTCCCGCTCTGCCAGTTGGCTGTAGCGTTGAAGTCGTGTGGAGAACTGTTCGCTGTCGAGGTGGCAACTGTCTCAGTGCCTGACCCGCCGGTGACGACGCATGCTGGATAGAACGGTCGTCCAGCAACCTTGGCTGTGCCTGTAACGACAGCACTGTCAACCGTCCAAGTGACCTTTACAAACTCCACGTTGGTTGATGAGTCAAGTGCGGACTGGATTGCCGCAGCGATAGTGTTCTTGTCTGTTCCCGAAGGGGTGACGTTTACAGTGTGGCTTGCGCCAACCTCGTCCGTCAGGGTGACGGCAACATCGCTCTCACTGTCATTCCATGTTCCGCCGAGGGTGATTGTTGAAATCTGCTGCGCCACGCTGGCACCGCCAATCCAAGTTCCAGTTGCCATCTTTAGCCTCCTAGTGGCCCGGTGATTGTAATGCGGGAACCGTCAGCAAGAAAATTCGCTGACGAGCCGCTCCTGTGCTTGCCGAATACGGCGAGCGTATCACCGGCAGTGAGTTCAATTAGTTTGCTTATGCTTGAAGACTGGTATATGGCCCAGATTTCCGGAGAGGAAACGAATTGTCGAGAGTACGACATCGAGAGATTGGGGGGATGGTCGGCGTCACCGACACTGTTGTTGTCGGTCAGGACCACTCCACCCTTCCAGTCAAGACCGTTGCCGCTTACCTCATGCCCTTCCCACCAGAAATGGAGACTCTCGGGCTTGATCAGCCTTGGGTCACATCCGTCCGCGAGAGAGGAGAAGTCTGTGTCAGAAAGCTCGACAGACCATACGCATGCTCTCGCCAGCCTGCCATCTGCCTCTGTCGCGCCCGATTCGGTGGCTCCTATCACAACCGAGTCCCATGTATCGGCTGAGGCGGAATGGGATGTTGCTGACCCCGTCCCCGAACCGTTCATATACACTTCGACCTCGGACGAGGTGAATCTCGCTCCATAGCACGCCCAGCTCCCAGCCGTATGTCGGCTTGAGGTCTGATCATTCACTGTGGAAGCCCCCGACACCATTAGATTGGCTCGAAGTACGCCGCTTGATCTCAACTGGAATGTTAGTGCATTGGCGGCAGTCCCGTTCTCATAGACCCGGAAGATGTTCTGGTTCGATGATATGTCGTCGGGGTAATACCAAATGACAAACGAAACCGGCCAAGCGGAGATCGCGGTCATGCCGCCTTCGCTTTCCAGATACATGCCCGATGATTTTGTGAACTGCCTTGCCACGGATCAAGTCTCCTTAACCTCGACAGCCACCAACTCCGCATCTCCACTTGCCGAATCAGATGAAGCGTCTCGAGTCAGCTTGAGCCTGAAACTCTCGCCTACGGCACAGCTGTCCATGTCCGCGCCGTCAGTGAAGGCAACGCTGACTATGTCAACATTTCCGGAAGTGCCGGGTACGGTGGTGTTATCAACTGAGTTGACAGAAGCGAAGCTGTCGCTGTCGATGTCGAGCTGCTGATCACCAATACGCTCCCATGAAACGTCCCAGTCGATGTCGCCGCTGGTTGCGCTGCTCATTGCATAGTGGATGTACACGGTTACACCAGTAGTCCCAGAATAGTGCCGTGGCATTACACCCGTGAACACTGCGGACTCGTTGGTGCTTGCGTCAAAGTCAAGCACGGGGTGCTGATTCCGATAGTCTATCGTCGCACCGTTTGAGCTTGGCGGCTCGTTCATGTGCGGTGTGAATACGAGAAGGGTTTCTCCACTAGCCATCGCTATGCTCCAACCGTGTAACGAGTAGCTGTCAGCATCTGGAGAAGCAGACTCTTCTCGCTGTCACCGGCTTCGTTTCGGAATGTGGCGGGGAGACTGGCGTCGATTGACGACGCTTCGCCGTCAATGTAGGAGTCAAGGGCGTCGATCGCCGCACGAATGTCGGCCTTAAGACAGATACCTAGATCACTGTGTAGACGGCTAGTCGTCCGCATATAGTCCTGTGAAAGATTGTCCCGTTCCTGTTCAGAGAGTAGCATGGTTAAAACCCTGTTGACAGGAATGTGCTGGCGTATGCCAGTGGATCCCCGTTCTTGTAAATGTGAATGCTTGAGACAGAGCTGCCGGATGAAACGACTGTTCCCACGGAAACGTCAACATCGATCCGGTACATGCCATCCTTGTTTACTGTTACAGTGTCGCCGGACAGGCTGTAGTAGTCGGTTTCGTTGTTCACCTCTTGAGTAAGCGGCATCTGTGTCGTTCCGACAATGGTCGTGTCTGACGTACACCTTGCATGAAAGCCACGATGTCGTGCAGCGAGTTCGTCGATGGCACCCTGACCTTCGGCCACTGCACCATCCCAGTGGTCAGGTCTGATTGGCCCGTAGACGATCTTCTGTTGGTCGTACTGCGACATACTAGAACGCCATCATGAAGTAACGAGCATCCGTACTGGCTGTCGAGTCGGCGGTGGTTGTCTTGAGACGGACTTTATCCACACCTGCCACCGGGATACGCTGCTGCGACGGGTTGCTGCTGCTGAACGTGATCGTAGGATTGAAGCTCGCCCAATGCTCGGTGTTGTCGTCAGTATCAACCGACCACTCAAGCTCTACCACGGCATCTCCCCACGTAGTCACGCTGTTCTGAACATTCAGCCTCGTGGCACTGCGGCCAAGTGGGGCTTCGGGCATGCTGCGGTCTGACACCAGTTGCAGCTTGCCGCCTTGTTCTCTTGGCATTATCGCCTCCCAACCAGCAGCATCTTCACAGCCTGCTGAAGTCTCTTCAGTTTTAGGACGCAGCCGCAACCGGGGTGGTCGAACGACTGGTCGAGAATTCGTCTAGGGTACGGGTACCCAATCCACTTGATGCCGAGCCACACATGCAGCTTGGCCTTGTCGCCACACGTTGTGCAGTGACTCTTGCCCATGATTGTCTTCGCGTTTACCCAGCGGTGACGTAGGGTCAGCTTTCGTCGCTCACGAGGTGGATCGCTGATGGTCGGTTGAACAAGAGTCCATAGCCTAGACCTGTCCAACTCGAACTTCTTGCACGCTCGGATGCACACGGCCTGTGATGGACGGCCACCGAACTCGCCTAGCTGGCAGTTGTTGTTCTTCATGTGAGAGCATGGTGCGTTGTTCTCGGGTATCTTCATACAGTGATGTTCGGCATGTTGGTGAAGTCGATGTTACAGAACCCGTTGTCGGGCTGGACGGCGTTGTTGCCACAGTACACATAGTTGCCGTGAGGCGTGAGGCTGTCGCCTTCCTGCCGCCAGAATATCTCGAAGGACTCTTGTACACTGTCGAGCATGGCACGTATCACCCAAGGCTTCACGTATTCGCAGCCCGGTGGCGGCGTGCCATCAACACAAGCTTCAGGAGGGAACTGGCCTGCTGGAGCGGGACACATGAGTTTAACGTTCCTCCATGTGCCGAGATTGGCCTGAGAGCAGACGACATTGCATTCGCAGTCTAGAGGTCCAACAAAGTCGCCGTTGTAGTCATAGCAGTCGGTGTCGTTGTACTGGTCTGGTCGTGGCGTCCAAATGCAGGAGCCGTTCTCCTTTTCGCAGAGCCAGCTACAGGCTGGTAGGCTAGTGTCGCAGCAGTCGATTGACGGGTCGGGCGGGATCTCAAGCGGTACTGCCGGTAAGTCGATGATCAGTGCTGTCTGTGCATACTCTTCGCACAGGTTCTCGTCGCACTGGACACAGTCAAAGCAGGCAGACTCTGGGATCGTGTAGACAGACTCGCATAGCGTGTCAGGATAGAACTCTCCTGTGCAGTCCTCCGGCTCGACGCCGTCAACACAGTTGAACGGAGCGTAGCAGCAGGCACCTTGCGTGTTGGGGCAGCAGTCGAGGCACTGGCTGTACGGGCCTTCAACCTCCCTGAACCATGCGAAGCCGTCCTCTGGTGGCAGATACAGTTGGCCCTGCTCCGAGGTGCCGATGTAGTAGTCGAAGGTGAGAGCGCCCTCTGGGATGACACTCGGGTCGAATGAGCCACCCGTCATACCAACGAACGTGGCACATACCCAGCGGTCGAGGCTGGGAGAGCTACAGTCTTGGTGCGCCCCGCTGTCGGTCCAGAACTTGAAGGTCAGGCCAACGTCCTCTGGATCGAATGGTTCCGAGTGTTGTCCTGTACAGGCCAAGCTCTCCCACGGGATGCAGTACGTCAGCTTGATCACCTTTGGCGGGCCGGGGATGAGAGGCCAGTTGCCGTGACAGCTGTACGGTGATGCAGGCTCTGGTGGAACAACGTCGTCGCAGGCAACGAACCAGTACACGGCGCACCCTTCCCTGCACTTGCAGCATCCGTTCATTGGGGCGATGTGGACGTTTGAGTTCATTATCGGAACCCCGTTCCCGGTCCCGGTGGCGGCTCGTTGTCGGGCAGACAGCGAACAGACCACTCGACCCAGTTCTGGGCTTGGAACCAGTAGAAGTCGCCTTCCCCTTCGTGAACCGCAGGCCACACCATGATGTATGAGCCAGTGCCGATCGGGTCAACATTGAATGTAGCCACCTTGCCCTCGTCGAACAGTTCGTTGATGTACTGTACCTTCGGGACATTGTAGCCGAACGCGAGATGCTTTGAGTCGCCGTTGTGCCGATCAGGCCCGCAGTGTTCGACAAGGTTGTAGGCGTATCGTTCCGCCTCGCCCTCGACCTCCTCGTCGAAGGTCCACATGTCAACGACTCCGGGGGCTAGGTTGCCGAGATTGATCTTGTACTTCCAGATGTTCCCGGCACCAGACTCCTGCTCGATATCGGTGATCACCGCCAGCTGAGCCTTGGAGGGGGCAGCACTGTCACCGAGTGACCGGCTTCGAACGATACGCCTGCTGAGAGGCTCCTCGATCTGGAGGAATCGGCCAATGGCTTCGTGCATCTTCGACAGGAGACTGCGATACTCATTAGAGAACGGACTCAGGCCGTCGAATAGGTTCTTTGGCATGATAGTTTCTCAACTAAAAGAAGTCGAACCTTGCAGCCCAACCTCCAGTTTCTTTGTACGCCTTCGTTGAATTGATGACCCACTGGTCGCCAGCCTCGGTCTTCACGGCTGTGTGGTGGTAATGTCCGGGGTTCCTAGCGACGAACTGAAACATGCACTGGTACTGGAACGACGTATTCCCAGACGAGTCGGTGTAGGCAACACGAGTGACATCCACGGTCTCGAACCGAATGGTCGATGGCCCGAACACCACCAAGCCGAGGGTCTCCTCATCCTTGTTGATCGTCCCGATCAGATCCGTCAGGATGTAGAACGGGTTATCCGGAAGCAACATCGGGATGTTGATTTTTGTCACACCAACCTTGTACTCCCACGACTTGGGGTACTCGAACGAGTTGTTCCACAAAGGCTCACCGTCTGGAAGGCCGTAGTCGTCGAAGTGAGCTGGATCCCCGTCAACGTCTCCGGGCTTGGCTAGTGACTTGTGAACCTCGGCATGTTCGTAGGCCGTCTCGGTCTGTGCTAAGTCCTCCCAAGTGTCCTGCGGAAGATCGAAGTTGAAAGGAGTTCGTTTGTAATGAGCTGTGACCTCGATCTTGTGTGGGCCATGCCGACGCGCAGTCATCTTTGACAGCGGAATCTCGTATGACTCGTGTACCAGAGTCACCTCGTTTTCCGCTGCTGCGATTGCAGCCTCGAGGCCACCACTCTCCTTGTTCAGCTCTGTGTTGCCGCTTGGCTCGGTTACCCACAGTCTGGTAGTTGCCGTGTCTTTGAAGATGTCGTCAAACGATCTGGAGACCGTGGAGCCATGGAGGTTCTTCTTGACGGTGATGCTTGTAGCCACTAGCTAACCCCCAACGCTTCTGCGATCAGTGTGGGAAGCATTTCGATGGCTTCAACAATCCTTTCCACATCCTCCTTCTTGACCTTCTCTTGTTCTGGCGGCTCGGCCTCGCTCTGTGCGGGACGACTTCTTGCCCCACCCATGCCATCTCCCCCACGGAACAGTGGGTCGTTGCGGGGATCGCCTTCACCTCTCCACACCTGTCCCCTGCCGCTGTCAACTGGCATGAAGCTGGGGATGTCAGAGCCTTCCCCGATGTCGAGATCTCCCGCCTTCTTGTGAGCATCGCGTCGTTCGTTTGCACGCTCTTGCCATCGTTTTGCCATGTAGGCCGCTCCCTGTTATGTCACGGTGATGTCAGTGTCAGTACACTTGAAGCCGAAGGCAACGCCGATGTAGGCTGCGTTGCCGCTCCAGCGATGCTCCATGGACTCGAGCATAACCCTGCTCGCCGTCCAAGTCATACCACTCGCCAGCTTGATAACAAGCTCGTAGTACGGCTGGGTCTCAATGTTCGCTGTGGCAAGTGTCGTCTTCATGTCAGCGATGTTAGGCAGGTTGTCCGCTGGAGCAGCACCCGACATCTGAATCGTGGTGTAGATCAGCCCGGCATTCTCGAAAGTTGGGGAGGTGTCCGAGTCTCCGGTCGTCTCGATCAGCGGTGCGGAATTGCGAATTGTGACACTCGTGACCTTAACCGGAAGGCTGTTGCCGGTGATCGAGATCTCGTTGCGGCTTCCGCCGGTCTGTGTGATTACGGCGGTGCCGTGAGCAGGTCTAGCAAGTCCAGTCGTAGCCATTGTCTACCCTCCTTAGGGGTACTGTACTCCACCGAAGGTGACGTTCTGGAGGTCTCGGTTGTAGAACTTTACCCCGTCGCTACTGTCTCCGTTGTAACCAAGTGACTTCGGGGTCATGAGTGTGCGGTCGTGAGTAACGGCAGCTTGCAGAATCTGCATGAATTGCTGACGCTTGTTCGCGTCTCGGATTGCCAGCTTCTCTTCGGCCACTGCCAAGCAGGACGAGATGATGCATTCGGACATGGCAGCGCCGCCCTCGGGGTAGGGATTGACGATTGGAACCTCTTCGGAGATGGTAACACTGTCGCCTTGAATCTCTGCCACCCCGTTAGGGTTAGCCACTGTAATCGTATCATTAGCGCCGCCGCCGGGATCAGCGGTGGAAATTACCATGAACGTACCGTTATTGCCTGAGCTAGTGAATCCCGAAATAGTCACCTTTGTTCCAGCCGTAAAGACAGTCAGGTCTTGCGCGTCTGAAGTGTAGGTCGTCCTGTTTGCTGAAACGCCAGACGACTCAACGGAAAAGTCGGTGGCGGTCACGGTGGACAGGCTGATAGAGCCGATGCTGGTGTTACTCGAGAGTCTCCTCTGGAGCTTGTGATACCTGTACGTCAGCGTGTACTCCTGATCAGGAGTGGGCCACACCCGGACTCGCCAGCGTGTCTGGTCGGGGTACCGCCGTGTCTCGTCAGCGACACTGTAGCTGGAGTCTACGGCTGGCTCTGGGTAGACGGCACAGTATTGCGGTCGGGCGTTGGTCGTGGCCGACTGTTCCATCACCCTCAACTGCGGCTCCGCAATCTCTCTCACGGACGGGTTGAAGGTCGTGGTAGCGGTAAACGTCATGTCACCGTACAGTCCACCGAAGTCGTCGGGCAGCGTGTAGACGCCGTCCGGCGACGAGGAGACCGTGAAGGTCTCGCCAGCGTCACCATTGTCTCCACCAACGGTGATTGTGTCGTCATCGACGAACCCGTGAATGTCACCGCTATCACCGCCCGAGAACGTGATGGTTGCACCTTCCATCGACTGGTAGAAAACCGAAGCCGTTGCGTTGATCGTGGTCCGTGGAGCGATGTACGTCTTCCCGCCCCCGCTGACGGTCCCGGTCTTGTCCTTCCATGTCACCATGGTCCCTAGACCGAGCAGGAAAGACCAGCTGTGCGACTTCGTTTCACCAGCAAGAGCCGGAGGGTTCAGGAACTGTCTGTAGCCGCGCTGTATGATCGTGTCGATGTCAGCATATTCGCTGCTAGGCGAGTTTGGGTCACCCCAGCCACTTGGGTCGGTACCGAAGCCCATGAACCAGCCAATCTCTCTGGCAATATCGTCGTATGAAGCACCGAGGGTAGGGTTGCTCATTAGATCACCTCGTAGATCAACCAGCCCGAAATGTCGCCGGTTCCAACAACTACATCAAGCCCGGTGCCAGCCGTTACGAGAAAGTAGCCTGTTCCCCCGCTGCCTATTGATCTCACTGGGGGAAAGACAAGGTTGCCACCGTTTGGGTCAAGGGCCATGACCCCTGTATGCTTGACAGCACCCCCGGTGTCTTGGAGGGTGAAAAAGGCCGCACCGTGAGCAGTCTCCGTGAAACACCATCCAAGGACGGCGATTCGCTGCCCCGTAGACGGAGCGGCTACGAGAGTGTTAGTTCCTGTCGCGCCGTTTCCGTCGTGGGCGATTGCAAGATATTTGACGCCTGTCGCTGCCATCAGTCTGTCTCCGGTTTCACGGCCACTCGGACCTTATCACCCAGCTTGACTCGGGTGTTGGTTACTCGTTCTTTGAGGCCGGGGTAATGCGCCATTGCATCCCTCACAGCCTGTGCATCCTTGGGGCCGCCGCCTGCCGCAACGCTTGCGATCACGCCTTCAAAGGCACGACGACTGCGTTGCAGAATGGGAACCCCAACCGCGAGGGGTGGGAACAACCCTGCCCCTACGCCCATGATAATCTCGGCAAGATCCCAGCCGTCCTCAGCCTGCGCCAGCTTGGCTGTCGCGTCGTCGAGAACACCCTGCCACCGTTCGATCTCGTCAGCCTTGCTGTCGATAAGATCGATCAGGGCAGCGGCGGCGTCGGCTGCTTCTGGATCCTCAGCGTTCAACGCCTCGAGGTCCGCACGAAGACCGGCGATCTCCTCGGAGATGACTCCGATACTGTTGTTGGCCGAGTTGGCTTGTCCGGCCAGCTGCTCGGCAGCGTCCGGGGTCATTGCACATCCGAAGCCGATGATGGATAGCATTACAGCAGCATAGACGATCGCAAACTTCTTAACCATTGGAGGCTTTCCCCTCGAGGCGTCCAATTCGGTAAGAATGCTGATCGCCTCTCTCAGACTCTTTGCGTAGTTCGTTCCTCAGCTCGTCAATGCTCTTTGAAAGCATTTCTAACTGAGAGTTCAGTACCGTAACACTTGCACTTATCTTCCCCAGGATCCAGACTACGATCACCACTGTAATCAGCAGCTCCAACCCAAGGGCTAACGATGTGAAAATCATTTCCGGTGTCATGGGTCAATCCTCTTCGGGGGCAACCGGCTGCCACGATGAAATCCCAACTAGCCTCACATCGCTGGGGATATGGAGACAGAACTTCCCGGCGGGTCGCCGCTTGTCCCGCCAAGCCTTCTCCTTCTTCCTGCGGACGGCTTTCCTGCGAAGGCGGTTGCTCATGACTAATCCTTGTACTTCTTCTATGCGGGAACCGTGAAGGGTTCCAAGTGTGGAGTTCCGTTAATGACCGCGCCGCAACCGAGCAGCGGGTCAATATCGTTGTCCTTGGCATACCCGAAACAGGGGTGGGTCTTCTCGATGCCCGATCCTACCTGCATCCCGAACAGGGCTTTCCTGTTCTTCCCGGCCCAGTATTCGATACCGAACCTTGTGTGCAGATGACCCTGAACCACAGAGATCTGCCTCTTCATTGACTTGTTGAAGGCTGGATTCACCCCGCTCGAGCCTCCCTTGTGGCCGTGGATGTAAAGCACGCCGTCAATGGTGACAGACTCTACGAAGGTCCACTTGTGCGAAATGTCGTCGAGAGCAGGCATCCAGTCAGTAAAGCCAGCCAAGTAACACTCAGGTATTCCAGCTCCAGCGGCTACTCTCCTAACCCGCAGGTCATGGTTGCCTAGCACCACGGTGGACTTTGGAAAAGCCTTTACCCATGGTGCGAGCTGTCGCTTCATCGCCTTGTATTCAGCTGTTGCGTTGATGTCGTCAGGGTGTCTCTGGTGGAATGTGACGGCGTTCATATCGGCTATGTCGCCGATGAATACAACCCGGTTGCAGTTGTACTTCTTGTGAATCTTCTTGCAGTGACCCAAGTAACCTTTATGGATTCCCGGTGCGTGAAGATCGCCTACCACTAGGACTCTCATGAGGTTATTCCCGTTGCTACCACACGGGCCTCACCCCCACGAATGGGGGGAGGCCATGGTGCGGTAGCGAGCCATCTACAGCCAAGGGTCAATCAGGTTACGTTCCGCCAAGAACCGGCTCCCAGTCACTCGCGGCAGGATCGCCACGGAGATAGAGGCGGGTGTCTTCAGCCGTACCATCGGTTCGGATGTAGATCAGGCCGTCATTGTCACCATCAGGAAGGCCGCTGCCAATACTGATGAGCGAGCCAATGCTGGTCGTGTCCAGCGTACCCTGAATGTCAATGAGCTTCAGCCCATTGGCTTCATAGTTGTGAGGAGACTGAATGAGTCTCAATGCTGCGTCTGCGTTCATATCCAACTTCCTTCTTGAGGAATGCCTTAGTAAAAGCCAAGCAGCTGGGGAACCTAGAAGCGAGCCTCACAGTTCCCCAGCCACTCAGCCAGAGAGAGATCAGGTTGCGGATGCCAGCTGCGCGCATCTCCACCAGTCCATGCGACCGATGACGGCAGCGCTTCCGGTGCCAACCTTGGCGCAGTACACGGGGGCCATAGCCTCGGCGTCTGGGAAGGTTGCGGCAGCGATATTGGTGGCTGTGCCATAGGTGGCGTTCGCTACGCCATCGACATAGACCGTGATCCGCTGATCGGACGGGGCGTCGGGGTCGAAGACGAAGCCGAGCTTCTGGTAGGTGTCTGCCACGGGGACAGCCACTCCAGAGATCAGCTCGGTCTCAGCCTGTCCCTCGGCCTTGTAAACGAAGTTCCAAGCATCACCGTCAGCTTGGTCAATGTGGAAGCCGATGAACGAGAAGGCTCCGAGTGCGCCAGCATTGTCGGTGAGACAAAGAGTCTTCGCAACAGATACCTGTGAGTCATCGTCCCAGCCGAGGCCGACAAACACTGCGAGGGCGTCGTTGGCGATGCTCGCCTTGTTGACGCGGGCCTCGAACCAGAGCTTGCGACTGTAGGCGGCAGTGTCGGAAATGATGAACGCAGGGGAGCCGCCTGAAATGACACCCTCGTCATTGTCCGCATCGTTGCCAGTAACGGCAAGGATGCCTCCGACACTACCCGGCTCTGTAGCCGCCGTGTCTGCGGACATAACCACCCCAGTGGTACCGTAGAACTGGTAGCCACCCTGACCGGGAGACTCTCCCGCACCCTCGAACAGGCCAGCATCAGTCTTGGGACAACTGATGAAGTCGTCGAAGAAGTGGTAGCCAACGCCCGGATCATGAAGCATCTCGAGCGTGGGGCAATCCGCCCAGATGATGGGACTTGGACCCCGCGTTGTGTCGGTGGGATCTCGATACTGTGTGTAGGTAGGCATTGCGCCAACCTCCTATGAATTGCGGGAACCTATTACCCCGCTAGGTTTGGAGCAGCCGGTGGCTGCATTCAGAGGCAAAGTAAGGGGGGTCACTGTGACCCCCCCACTTGCAGAACAAGAATTACACCTGATCGAGAACAAACAGGCGGCGACGGTTCACGCACTTGAAGTTGTACGTGCAGTCGATGTGGACTTGGAAAGTAGTGTGCTGGTTTGCCGCCTTCTCAGGAGACTCCTCGCGCATATACTCACCCTTCAGGAAGCACGGGTAGAACACTGACCAGTCAATGCCAAACACCGGGCTGCTGTAATCGCTGTCGAAGTTCGAGTCTTCCATGTACGGAACCCAAGTAACCGGGACGCCACGGAACAGCGTCGAGCCGTCCTTGCTGGCGAGATCGTTACCAAGGTTGTCGTTCTGAGCCTCGAGCATCTGCTCGAGAGTCCCAAGAACATTGTAGTTGGTGTAGAACCCGAAGCGTCGGCTACCGCGATCGTAGCTGGGGTTCGGAACCGGGGACTTGAAGCCCGTGAACGTGAACGCCTTGCGCCACTTCTTCACGAGATCGTCCTTCGTGACTGCCGCGTAGTCGGCACCATAAGGCGCCCAGCGACCGTTTGCGGCCCCGTCAGAAACGTCGATGCTGGCAGCACCATTGCTGTCTGCCCACGGGTTCCCTGCGGTCGTGGTCTGGAAACCTTCGGAACCGGATGCCGGAGTCGGCAGCCAATACGGAACTCCGAACGGGCGAGTCGTATCAGTGCTTGAAGTCGGCTTCGACCAGAAGTTCGTTTCCATCTTCTCAGCGAGAGAGACCATTGCATCAGCACGGCGAGCCTTGATCAGCTCAACGATCCGTGCAGGCTCGCGGTTCATGGCGAGTTCCCGACGCTCGAAGGCGTAATTGGTCGTCGTGTGACGCCACGGGATGGTCGCGGTCGTCAGCACATCGCTGACGTTCACGTTGTCAACCTCATACAGGCCGACGTTGGCGGCGGCTCCGCTGTGGTTGTTCATCAGATTCCACTGAATCTCGTAACCTGATCCGAACTCAACCTTCTCAGACTTGAGAAGCTGGCTCATTGCGATATGGTCCTGAAGGTCGGAAGCGATATCGCTCCACTTCATCCGACCGAGTTCTTTCTGTGTTGCGGTGACAAGGTCACCAATGTCAACGGCTTGCAAAGTAGCCATCAGTATCTATCCAATCTCCGAGGGCTATAGCTGGCCCAACATCTCCGCGACACGCCGTGTTGCACGCTCCTCTGGAGTCATGCTTCCGGTACTGTCGGTCCTACCCCCGTCCGGGGGTGAAGTGAACTGAGATCGTCGGGCAGCCACAGAACCGCTCGGCTGCATTTCGTGTGAATGGTCTGGAAAGGCTGCCTTCATTGCTCGAGCGAATAGCTCGTTGGCTGGAGGGACCGGCCTTCCGGTTGCAGCGTAGCCAGCTTTCAGTACATCAACTTCAGCTTGCAACGCTTGACGATTGTCGGCGTTGTGCATCAACTTAGATGCACCATTTGACGCCGACCATACCTCGATCTGTGCGCCACCTAGCTGGGACTTAGTATCAACCAGCTCGGCTTCCACTTGCTCGAGTCTTGAGGAGACCTTTCGCATAACCGAAAGCACCTCGGGATCAAACAGGTCTTCTACGTCAGAGTCCGCAAGCAACGCTTGGAACACCTTGACATCCTCTGAAAAATCCGCCGGAGCGGTGGATTCATCCGCTTTGTCCGCTGCGGGCGCGGGTTCCGTTTCATCAGTGGCTGTTACTTCAGCCACCGGCGTAGTATCGTTCGTGCTGCCCGGATCTACATCGTCCTCACGGTCAGCTTCCGTTGTACCTGTCGCAGAAGAGACGGCGGAAACCGGATCATCAAAGTCGAGTGAGTTGGCAGCCTCAATGGCCGCTTTCATGTTCTCGTCAGTTGGTAGGGTTTCTCGCAGCTCCAATTCTTCTGCAACGGCTTCGGCGTAACTTTGTTCGTTCTGGTCAGTCATTCGTCAAGATCCTCTGGGTTGACTACGATTAAAAGGTATGCAATCGCAAAGACCGACACAGCCACGAAGACGCCCGACCACATGATGTATTCACCCACCTGTGTGATCTCCGTATCCGCCAGCTCGATCGTGCATGCCCATCGCCTTTAGGTGCGAGTTTCGATGCCCTCGAGAGCGAAAGATTGCTTGTCCGGTCTTCTTGTCGTACTCGGTGTTCACGCCCCTGCTGGCAAGATGCTTCTGCATCTCGGGGATCTGATCAGGAGAACATCCTGCTCCATCAGACTTCAGAGGCCATGTATCCCCTGTGGGTGCGCCGGAGCATTGCTCTCCCGCCCAGTCTCTGTACCAGACGGCAGGATCAGGCTTGCTACTCGCCAGTTCCTTCATGGAACATGTGATCTCGATCGGCTCGCCAGTGTGGTAATTGCGAAACAGGTATGTCGGCAAATCACGATCCTCCAACCATTGGTGCTTGGACACCGGATGCACCCTGCTCTCCCCGCCCACCCAAGACCGACGCAATGGTCTGGTCTTCACCGGCCCTTGTTGGCCCCGGAGCGGTCGTTCGCTCTGAAGTGTGCTTGGTGTTGACGGGCCTGTTTGGCTTCTGGGTTCCGCCTCCGGTGTCGCCGTATGTGCCAATCGGCCCCTGCTCAGCTTCGGTCACAATGTTGCCCAGCTCGTTAACCTGCGAGTATCGCCCGAGGTTCTGGATGAGGTTCTTGACATCGATCTGAAGCCCCTGCTGCTCCATCTGCGGTTGCAGTGGGATCAGAAGCTCTGCGACGATCTTCTCGATACGGGCAGCTCTCTGCGCCGGTGTGATGTCAGTGAGTGAATAGGGGTCGATCTTTAAACTGTACTTTGGGAAGTCCTTGTTGGGTCCACTGTTGAACTTGAACTGCATGGACCTGCCGTCGCTGCCGGGGATCTTCATTGACAGTTCGGTGGAATCTGACGGGTTCTCCCACACATAACGCCCGAGCGCTCGCATGATCCCTCGAGTCCACTCAGACACCCGACCTTGATAGTCGCGAATCCTCTGAGATGCAGTGTCCTGCATCATCTGGTCCTGTGTTGCTGTCGGACTCGAGGCTCCAAGTCCTCCCATGGAGTCCAAGTTGCCAGCGTAGTAGTTCGACATGTCTCTCAACGAATGCAGGAAACCCAGACTCTGCTGGTCAATCCCGCCCGAAGAGTATTGAACAATACTGTCTGGCTGATTCATCTGGATGACATCGCCGTCACTCGCGCCCTGTAGGTTCTCGCCGTCCTTGACGGCTTCGCCCCGGTACGCAGTTACAGTCTTCTGCCGGTCCTGCTGCCGAATCAGTTTCCGTACAGCGGAGTTCTGTGCCATGTGGAGATCGTAGATCGTATCCATCGGCGGAGACGGCATCAGGTTGCCCGGAATGGTGTTCAGTGCCAGTACGTGGAACGGACCTTGTTCGGCTCCCTCCCACTCGATTTCTCTCAGGGGCTTTCCACCAATGAATTCATACCCATCGGATGCAAGTGTTAGTACCTTGTTGTCTCTGGGCAGCCAGATGTCCCACACCATAGCCACATCCTCGAGTCGCTCTGGCACGTAGCTGCCAGACGAGAGATACTCTGCACGTTCGTCTGAACGACGCTCGTAGGCGTTGTCCTTGATCAGCTTCATGACGCCGCTGTCGTACAGTCCCGAGTCTTCCATGCGGTCGATGGGAAGCCTGTAGCAGTTCCCCATCCACTGCACTTCATTCCACGACTGTGCGGCCATGTCCACTGAGAAGTCGTCGAGCTGAACGTGGGTGGCGTAGGGCTGCCCCGCGTCGTACAGGAAGCCCTCGAGTTCGTCTGCCTTGCTCGAGGTGATGCCGCACTTCACGACCCCGAGGCCGAACAGGGAGTCGTATGTGGCAACACGCTGCGTCATTGACCAGACGATTTCTTCGAGGAGCTGGTTCATCCTGATCTCGAACTCGTAGGCCGATGGGTTGAGCTTCGAAATGTTGGTTGTCACGAGCAGGCGGGGATCGGCGGCGGCGAGCTGCCTCTGGTAGATGGATGCCGCCAGATCCAGCAAGTTGACCGGAACCTCTCGCTGGAGTCGATTCTCTCCGTAGCGGGAGCCTGAGATCTCTTGCAGCATTCTGACTCGCTGGTCTCTGAATGGTCTTAGCCTCTCTTGAGACCAGACATACGAAGCGTTCAGTCGCTTCAACATCTTTGAGGCGCCGTCACTCATCGCCATAGCCTATCCCGATTCCTTTCCCTATCCGACTCTTTCCGTCTTCTTCGCCTGTCAGCGAACGAGCCTGAGAGGATCACTTGTTGTTGTTTCGTCTGGACCTTCTTTTTGCCGCCACTGCTCTCGACTCCTCGCCACGCCAGAGCGTCAGCGGTAGGTCTGTCTGCATGATTTTCTCGAGCGCCGCTGGGATCTGGCGAGCGATGTCCTCGAGCGTGATCAATCCCAGATCCAGTAACGAAGATGATCTGTCGGCACTCCTCAATCGCGTCACGGCACGGGTTTTCGAAAGTCCTGTTGTGCAACGCTGCCCTGTAGGAACCGAACAGCGACTGCTTGGACTCTTTTGTGGCATACCATCCCGGCGTCTTGGTCGGAGGCTTTCCGGGTCTGGACTCAGTCTGCCGGAAGTAGATGTTCGAGTAGCCATACTCTTCGATGACATCACCGAACACCCTGCCCGGACCATTAGCCTCGTAGATGATATAAGCCTCCCTCTGGTTCCCCCGGAAGTGTCGCCCTAGGGCCACAGCGTACCGGGCGAGTTCGTCGGGTCGGGTGTTGGCATCTACAAAGCAGGCGACCTTCGTGAGTCGCTTCTTGTCCACCACTGACATCACCGAGTTGGAACTGCCGGTCCCTGTCGCAATGTCAACGCCAATGATGTATGACGTATCCTCTCTCGGAATCCCCCACAGGCTGAGTCGCCCGCTGCGGCCCTTCGAGAACCCGAGCGGTTGGAGGTTGTGGTCGTAGACAAGCTCTCCGACCTCGTCGGGGTTCCGGCACACCTCTCGAGCGTATTTGCTGATGGAGTCCGGGTCGAAGTACGAGTAGTCTGAACCACTGTAGTCAATGTCGAGTTCCTGAGCGATCTCGATGCGGTTCGATGCCCTCTGGCATTGAAGCTCGTACCACGGACTTGTCCACTTGCCCTCAGCGGTCTTCGACAAGCCGTCGTTCTTTCTGGGGTCGAGCCACCAGCCAAACGTCAGCTTCGGTATGTGGTCGTTCCTTGCAACGTCGGCGAAAGCATTGCCCTCGCCTTTCGGCGTCGAGACGAACAGCCGGGTATTCGTGACCGCCCCGGTGGCAGC
>Ga0315338_1000916_pt1 | contig 47691 bp, 42 predicted proteins | sample ASW8metaG_FD_204518 | JGI IMG/M metagenome (GOLD analysis project Ga0315338, IMG submission 204518) | Ammonia-oxidizing marine archaeal communities from Monterey Bay, California, United States - ASW #8 | ecosystem: Environmental > Aquatic > Marine > Coastal | place: USA: California | collected... | reverse complement strand
CGTTATTCCGGATGTCAGCAAACTTCGTATTCCGGTTAAATATCTCGCCAATCTTTTGACGGCGGGCAAGGAGCAGCCTGTTACGCATGCGCTCGAAAGAATGTTGGCCATGCGCGCCTATATGCGTTCCAAACATGTAGAAGGAAACGCCGATACGGCTATCCTTGATCATGTCGGAATGGGCAAGGCGATGGTTGAGGATATGTATCAGATCATGGCTATTGCCAATTATGAAGACCGGTATGTCATTCCGACAAATCACCGTGAATATTCAGGTAAAACGCCGTTCGATAACGAGATTGCCTTCGCCTCCCGGTCCGAATGCGGGTTCAGCTTTGGCGACGGATGCTCTGGCGGCGAGCAGAAAAAGAACCTGTTCGGAACGCCCACACATCAAAACACCATGAACGGCCAGATCAGGAGAGAGAAATGAAAACCTTCAAAATACTCGGTTTGCTGCTCACCTATCCGACGGAAGAGTTGCAGGAAAATATGAAAAGCCTGACTTCTATTCTGGCACGTGAGGAACTTTTGCCGGGCAAACTGCAAAAGGCGGTTATCAAATTCATGGATCAGCTTGCCGCCCGCAATCTTTTAAAGGCACAGGAAGATTATGTGTCACTTTTTGATCGGGGGCGGGGCAACTCGCTATATTTGTTCGAACATATCCATGGCGAGTCACGAGACCGCGGACAGGCCATGGTCGACCTGATTGATCATTATAAGGAAAAGGGGTTGAATTTAACGGCGAAAGAATTGCCGGATTATCTCCCTTTATTCCTTGAATTCCTGTCGATTTGTCCGCCGGAGGAAGCTCAGGAAAATCTGGGCGATGTGGTCCATATTATCGCGGCCATTGGCGCCAAGCTGAAAAAGCGCGGCTCCGGTTATCATGTGCTGTTCACGGCTCTCGCGAAATTGACAGATGTCCGGATTGATCAGGAGTTCGTAAAAAATGCCCTGATTGAAGACGCTGCTCGCGATGACAGTCTGGAGGCGCTGGACAAGGAATGGGAGGAAACACCGGCATTTGATGGCATTGGTGAAGACGCCTGCGCCACGTGTCCGTCCGCAGGGTCTTACAATTTCGGATCCACCCCCAATGAAACCAAACAGGCAGGTTAGGAGATTGTGATGAGCGCTTACTTGAACGAATTTCTGTTTGGGATTTATCCCTACATCGCTGTCCTTGTCATGATCCTTGGCTGTATTTTCCGTTATGATCAAAATCCCTATAGCTGGAAAGCCGATAGCTCTCAATTGCTTCGGGGGCGTGGGATGCGGTGGGGTAGCAACCTTTTCCATGTTGGTATTATTCTGCTGTTTTTTGGTCATCTGGTAGGCTTGCTGACACCGGAAAGTGTGTATCATTTGGTTATGACCGCGGCCGCGAAGCAGTTAATGGCAATGATTGCGGGTGGTATTTTCGGAACCATGTGCTTTATTGGCCTGACAATCCTTCTCTATCGCCGCTTAAGTGATCCGCGTATTCGGGCCACCAGTAAATTTGCCGATATCCTGATCCTTGTGGTTCTGTATCTGCAATTGATCCTTGGGCTGGCGACCATCCCGGCCTCTGCCCAGCATCCCGATGGCAGCAGTATGATCGCGCTGGCAAACTGGGCTCAGCATATTGTGACCTTCCAGGGCGGAGCTGCTGATTTCGTTATGGAAGAGGCCATTATTTTTAAAGCGCATATCTTTCTGGGTCTGACCATCTTCCTGATCTTTCCGTTTACACGGCTGGTCCATGTCTTCAGTGCGCCGGTGAAATACATCCTGCGGCCGGGATATCAAATTGTCCGCAAAAGGGGGTAGAAATGCCAATTTTCATCAATGAAGCCGAAATCGACGATGATACCGTTTTTTCCGAAATGCAGTATCATTCCGCCGAAACAATGGAGCAGGCCCGCGATGCCGCAGCGCAGGCTCTTGTGGTGCGCGAGTTGTTACGACAGGAGGCTGTGAAGCGGGGGCTCGGTAAGCCTGAAGATGCGGATGAAGCGCTGGATGCGGCACTCATGGCCCTGATTGAAAAGGAAGTCTCGGTGCCGCCAGCAACAGCTGATTATTGCAAAAATTATTATGATCAGAATAAGGCACGTTTTCGAGCGTCTGATGCCAGTAACGCGTTTCTGCCTTTTGAGCTGGTCGAGGACAAAATCCGCGATTACCTGCATACCAGAAGTATTCGCGAGGGAATACGGTCCTACGTATTGAACCTGGCGGAGGGGGCCCGGATTTCCGGGTTTGACCTCGCGGGATCCCTGTAGAGGGAGGAGCGCCCGATGGATAGTTATCAGGAACTGATCGAAGGATATAAGGCGTTCCGCCATAAGTATCTGCAGCAGGACTTTGATGACTATCGGGCTTGGGCTGCGACCACACAAAGCCCCAAAGTGATGGTTATCGGCTGCAGTGACAGCCGGGTCAATCCGGCGATTTTAACGCATGCTGGTCTGGGTGAAATATTTGCCGCAAATAATGTGGCAAATATAGTGCCGCCCTATGAAGCCGGGCGTCATTCCCATCTCTCCATCGGTGCGGCGGTTCAGTTCGCTGTTACCAATCTTGAAGTCGAGAATATCATTATTATGGCCCATAGCGGCTGCGGCGGTGTCAAGGCCTTGATGTCCCAATCAGAAGATGAGCTGCTAAAGCGCCCGGAGGATGATTATATTCAAGGTTGGGTCAGTGTTATTAAAGATGCCCGGGACGCCGTAAAACAGACCATGGGAAACTGCGATTTTGAGGAACAATGCCAGATTTGTGAAATGGAAGGGGCGCTCGTGTCTCTCACCAATCTGATGCAATACCCCTATGTACGCAAAGCGGTGGAGGCAGGTCGGCTGGATTTGCATGCCTGGTATTTCCATATCGAAACTGGCGAGCTATTGAATTACAATTATGAAAAGGGCCAATTTCAGCGGCTTGTTCGATAGCATCAGCTGTTGAAATGCGCCCCGAATTTCGCCCTCGCATTTGGGCGCCGCTTTTGAAAACTATATATGACTTTGTGATTGACGGTATATACAATACTCTTGTATGCGTCCGCTCCTTTCGTTACACCGCTTCTTTCAATTAATAATAATAATCCCGTCAGGTGTCAGTTCATGGCTGTTTCATCACCAGAAACTTCTACTTTTGTCCCAAATACCGTTCTTGGTTTTTCGGCAGCCCTGACGATTGTAATCGTCTGGTCCGGCTGGTTGGTGACAAGTCGTGCTGGTGTGCAATCAGAATTGACAATCTACGATATCATGGCATTTCGATTTGGCATCGCGAGCCTCTTTGCCTTGCCGTTCGTGCTATATGCAAAGCCCTGGCGTGACATGTCACTCAAGAAGATGTCGATTGCGACGATTGTCATGGGCATTCCCTATTCCCTTGTTCTTTTTGCGGCGTTCAATTATGCGCCCGCAGCGCATGGCGCTGTTTTTATGAACGGGATTTTGCCAACCCTCATTATGATATTCGGATATTTGATTTTTAGGGAACGGCCCAAACCACAGCAAATTATCGGCGCAAGCCTCATTATCCTAGGTGCGGGCTTCGCTGCATTTGGAACGTCAGGCTTTGATTTTAGCTCGACTTGGCTTGGTGATCTGATGTTTGCTATCGCGGGTGCTTTTTTTGCGCTCTATATGATTCTAAATCGGGTCTGGCATCTAACTGTAAATCAGATTTGGTTTTGCGGATCGATATTAAATGCCATCGTCTTCGTTCCGGTTTGGTGGTTGTTCCTGCCGACGGGAATACAGGAAACACCACTTGATCAGCTGTTTTTTCAAATAGGTTATCAGGGCATTATACCGAATATAGTAGGTTTGGTCTTGGTATCGATTGCCGTGCGTAATGTCGGGCCTTCAGCGACTGCGGCGATTATGTCAGGGGTACCTGCCGTTGGCGCTTTACTCGGATATATTTTTCTGGATGAGCGTTTGACCTGGCTTGGAATATTGAGCTTGATGATCCTGACACCCGGGATCGTCATTGCAAGCTTACCCGGAAAATCAGGATAATTGATGTAACTCAATGTCGAAAGTGTAGCCCTGTAACTTCCGTGAATCAGTGTCGTTAGTGCGACAAGCCCGGTTGTGGCTGTTCGGACCCCAGTGCGAGATGCATGAACTCGCAAAATGCCTCGACCGCGCTGGAACGGTCCATATTACGGTTCCAGGCCAAGCCGACATCCATCGACGGTATAGGGTCGGATAGAGTAAGAACCTCAACCCGCCGCCCTTCCAACGACCAGGGGCGGTAAACCATGTCGGAAAGAATGGCGATACCTGTGCCGTTGGCGACCATGCTGCGGACAGCCTCAACCGATGAAGTTCTGAAAATGACGTTGGGCAGGTAAGGTGTTCTATTCCAGTACCTCTGCGCTGTGTTGCTTGCCTCATCAACGCTCAACATTATGTAGGGCTCTTTTGACACATCCTGCAACGACACCACGGGAAGATCTAAAAACGGATGGCCACTGCATAGCCAGAGACGTCGCCGCGACTGAATAAGTGTTTCATAGCCAATACCCTCCTGATCTCTCAAATTCGAAACCAGCATTACTGCCAAATCATATTTCCCTGAAATCAGGCCTTCTTCTATGTCATCGCGATCCGCTTCTTCAAAGTTAATCTGGACACCCGGGAAACTTCGGGAAAATCGAGCAAGGTAAGCGGGTAAAAAGTATCCGGCGACGGTATAGGATACCGCGAGTTTCACCACTCCCTTTATCGTTTCATGGGCGCGGCTAGGCACCCGCATGGCTTCCTGAACAGCCGCCGTAATATGCTTTGCATGCTGTAAAAACTGGTGGCCTTCATATGTCAGGCTGACGCCTTGTGCATGACGGTCAAACAACTTGGTATCCATGATTTCCTCAAGGCCCTTCACCGCCGTCGTAATAGCAGATTGGGAGACATGCAAATCGATCGCGGCCTGCGAAATTCGACCTGTTTCTGCGGCGGCAATAAAATATTTTACTTGTCTAAAGGAGAAGGACATCTGATTTTCCTATAAAAGATATTGATAAATTTAATGCGATGCATCAGTCAGAGTTGAAGAGTCCGATGCCCTGTCAGTGGTCATTTTCTTTCTTTAATAAAATATATCTAACATATTGTTTATAAATTAAAATACTCGGTATATATAAATGCATACTGGGATCTCTGCTCGCTGAACTCTAACTGCAAGTGATAATTCAATAATATTAAAAAAATAGATATTACTCAAGAAAAATCAATATTTTACGATACCGGTCACTTCCCGATACCCTTACATCTGTTCCGATAACGTATGTTTGACGGTCAAACAGACTGCGGAACATGAGAATGATGCCACCCTGTCCAGAAGACTTTTGCGATATGGGGGCAAAACGGGAGAAGACGACAATGGAACTTAAAAGAATATCACAGTCGATTGGCGCAGGCGCGCTGATTGCAGTGGCGTGGTCAGCAAACGCAAACGCAGCTGATTGGTATCCGTATCCGGTGCAGGTTTGGGAGCCGGCTTTTGATATGGCCAGCCCCCGAAGTAACACTGATTATCAACCTCTGGAGAAAGCATCCAAAAAGTGGGATATCTGTGTTTCTTTTCCGCATATGAAAGATGCCTACTGGCTTGCTGTTAATTACGGTATCGCCGCAGAGGCCGAGCGCCTTGGCGTTCAGATGCAGCTTGTCGAGGCGGGCGGATATACAAATCTGAACACACAGATTTCACAAATAGAAGACTGCGTCGCAAACGGTGCACAAGCCGTCATTATCGGTGCCATCTCATTTGACGGTATGAATAATCTGGTTAAGGAAGTCCGCGGAAAGGGTGTGCCGGTCATTGATATCATCAATGGTATGTCCTCCAAGGAACTGTCGGCAAAATCTCTGGTCTCCTTCGGTGAGATGGGGTTCAAAGCCGGTGAATATATCGCGAAGAAGCATCCTAAGGGGTCTACTCCTGTAAAAGTGGCCTGGTTTCCAGGACCTCCCGGCGCTGGCTGGGTCGAAGCCGGGAATAAAGGCTTTCAGGAAGCTGTCAAGGGATCAGCTATTGAAGTTGTTGAAACCAAATACGGAGATACGGGTAAGGAAGTTCAGTTAAAGCTCGTCGAGGATACTCTTGAGGCACATCCGGATATTGAGTATGTGGTCGGTACAGCTGTTACCGCAGAAGCGGCCGTTGGTCTGCTTCGGTCCCGTGACTTGTTGGATAAGATCAAGATCATGTCTTATTATTTCACGCCAGGTGTATTCCAGGGAATTAATCGTGGTCAAATCCTTGCAGCCCCAACGGATTCGCCGGTAATTCAGGGCCGAGTAGCCGTTGATATTGCAGTACGGACCCTCGAGAAAAAAGACTTTCTCAAGCATGTGGGCCCTAAGCTCTATGTCATTGATGATAGCAATGTGAAGACGTTCGATCGTAACTCTTCACTTGCTCCGGATAACTTCAAACCGACCTTCTCCGTCAACTGATCGAGAAAGAGCGAGAGAAGCAAAATGACATCCCGTTCCTCCCTGTCGTCAGCATCTTCTGTATCTTCGGAAACAGAAGATGCTGTTCTTTTCGATTTGCAACGAATTGGCAAGCGATTTCCGGGTGTTGATGCCTTGAAAGACGTTTCGTTTCAGCTTCGGGCGGGGGAGGTACATGTGCTGTTTGGCGAAAATGGCGCAGGGAAATCAACATTGATTTCGATGTTGGCAGGTGTGCATCAGCCAACATCGGGGTCGATAAGGTTTCGGGGTCAAGAAGTTGAACTCGCATCTGTACATCATGCCAGATCACTTGGTATCAGCGCGGTTTTCCAGGAATTTTCACTCGTTGATCAGCTCACCGTAGAACAGAATTTATTTTTAGGCGCAGAGCATACGAAATCCCTGTTTCTGAGCCGGAAAAAACTCCACGAAGAAGCGGTCGCAATATTGAACAGGCTTGGATTTACTCTTAACCCTAGACAGAAGGTTGCCTATTTATCGCGTGCAGAACAGCAGATGGTCGAAATAGCAAAAGCATTTCGCTCCGATTTGTCTGTTCTCATCCTTGATGAGCCGACGGCATCGCTTACAGAACGGGAAACGGACCGGTTGTTTGAGCTGATTGCGCATGTGAAGTCGGAAGGTGTGGGCGTCATTTACATTACCCACCGTATGGCGGAAATCAAAAGAATTGGTGATCGGATTACCGTGCTTCGCGATGGTGCCTTCATTGACACTGTTGATGCAAAAACATCAACGGAAGATGGTCTGGTCACTCTGATGACCGGAAGGGTGATAGATAAGATATTCCCCAGCATTCAGTTTTCTCCAACGGAAGTTTCGCTGGACATACAAAATCTCAGTACTGCCGATGGCGGTGTAAAGGGTGTTTCTCTTCAGGTGAAACGCGGCGAAATCATCGGCCTTGCGGGCTTGGTTGGATCGGGTAAATCGCGCTTGATCCGGGCATGCTTTGGCCTGGAAGATATCTCGGCAGGCACAGTAATTTTCGAAGGGGAAGATGTTACAGGGTGCTCAATGCATAATATGCTTGAGAAGGGCTTCTTCTACAACCCACCGGACCGCCGTGCGGAAGGTTTGGTCATGATGCGGAGTTGCCGTGAGAACATGGTCTTGCCTTCGCTGGAGCTTTCTGAATTTAACAAGTACGGATTATTGCGCCGACGTGAAGAAAGTCGAAAAGCACAAGCGCTCGCGGAGCAGCTACAACTACAGCCCTTGCGGATTGAACGGCAGGTAGAACATTTTTCAGGTGGTAATCAGCAGAAGGTATTGCTGGCGAAATGCTTGACGCGAGACGTAAAGCTATATGTCTTCGACGAGCCAACGGTTGGCGTTGACGTTGGCACGCGCACCGAAATTTACAAGTTCATTGCAGAGCTTTGCAATGAAGGTGCGGCGATCATTCTCATTTCCTCTGATTTACCGGAAGTACTGCATATGAGCCATCGATTGTACGTTATGCACCGAGGCCTCATGCAGGCCGAGTTGGTTGGCGATGATATCAATCAGGAGAGCGTCCTGGCGGAATTCTTCGAGAAGGAGGTTGCTTGAGATGAGTGACATGGAGCAGAGCCAGAAAGTCGGTGCAGAAAATTCAACGATGCCCAAAAGAACGCCGTTATATTTTCTGCAACTGGCCTTTGTCCGTCTGGGTGTTTTACCCTTCCTTTTGCTGCTTGCTGTCATCATTTTTACGGCGGCATCGGACAACTTTCTGACCGGCCGTAATCTTCTGAATGTCGTTCGTCAGTCCTCCTATTTGACATTGGTTGCTGTGGGTCAAATGTTTGCGTTGCTAACGGGTGGTTTTGATCTTTCAGTTGGAACAATTATTGCCTTAACATCTGTTGTCGGTGCAACGGCCATGGCAGCTGCTTATGCTGCGATGCCGGATGCAATTTTGCTGTCCATTCTTATTGGTCTCATCGCCGGTATTACCGCAGGTGCCCTGATCGGTGCGGTAAACGGTATTGGCGTTGCGATTTTTAATGTGTCCCCCTTTATGATGACTTTGGGCATGGCCTCCGTTGGATTTGGAATTGCGCTTTATTTAACCGGCGGGACACCGGTATATGGGATGCCGCAGGAATTTGGAGATGCCATTGGGTTTGGTAATTTCTTCGGGCTGCCTGCGCCGGTTGTCGTTGCCGTTATCCTGATCATAGCCCTGTATGTCCTTGTCAACTGGACCCGGTTGGGGCGGTATTTCTATGCGGTTGGCGGTAACCTGAAAGCTGCGCGGCTATCAGGAATAAGTACCCGGATGACACTGTTTCTGGCGTATCTCCTTTGTGGCACGGTCGCGGCTGTCTCCGGCATGCTTCTCACCGCGCGGCTTGATACAGGAGAGGCCAATATCGGTGCCGCGATGCCACTTGAATCCATTGCAGCATGCGTCATTGCGGGCGTCAGCCTGAGAGGTGGGGTAGGCCGTCTTGAGAATGTTGTGCTGGGAGCACTGTTTATTGGTCTGGTCCAGAATGGCATGAACCTGGCCCGTGTTGAATCCTATTTTCAGACAGTTGTTATTGGGGTGTTACTGATTATTGCCGTCATTGCTGATCAGGCCCGACTGAAGATGATGGCGAATTTAAAAGACTAAATGAGCGGCCGAGGGAAAGGAAATCAACGAACATGAGTATTGGTATTAATTGTGATATGGGCGAGAGCTTCGGCTTGTACAAGATGGGTGATGACGAAGGTATGATGCCTTATATCACCGAGGCCAATGTTGCCTGCGGTTTTCATGGCTCTGATCCAAATCATATGCGAAAGACCGTAGAGCTGTCGAAAAAGCATGGCGTCAAAGTAGGCGCTCATTTTTCCCTGCCTGACCTTCCGGGGTTCGGTCGCCGCGAGATGAAAATTGAACGCGAGGAGATGGCAAACATCATCACCTATCAGGTGGGCGCTTTGCAGGGATTTCTTGAAATGGCGGGTATGAAACTCAGTCACCTGAAACCTCACGGTGCCCTATATGGTATGGCCGCGAAGCAAGAACATATTGCGCACGCCGTCGCGGATGTCGGCGTTCATTTCAAAGTGCCGGTTTTTGGTATGACGTCCACACTTCATGAGGAAGTTTATGTATCGAGGGGCTTGGAGTTCCGGGCGGAGTATTATGCGGACCTCGACTATGACGATGATGGTGGCCTCATCATTTCCCGCGAGCATCATGCAGTCGATCCTGAGGCAGCAGCAGCACGCTGTCTGCGGGCTTACGAAGAGGGAAAAACTGAAAGTGTCTCCGGTCATGATGTCCCTGTCAACGTTCAAACGATCTGCATCCATTCAGACACGCCCAATGCAACAGACGTTGCCAAGGCGGTATACGATATAATGACGCCGCACCGTTGAGGCGCCCATTAATAATTTAAGAAAAGGATACGAAATGGCTCAGCAAATTCTTTCTCCGTTACCCGGCACTTTTTATCGAAAATCTGCTCCGGATCAGCCAGTCTACAAGAATGAAGGGGATGTGGTTCAAGTCGGGGATGTCATCGGTTTGATCGAAGTCATGAAATCTTTCCATGAAATTCATGCGGATGCCGCTGGGACAATATCCCGTTTCCTGGTTGAGAATGAAGATCCGATCCAGGCAGGCCAGCCCTTAGTTGATCTGGATTAATTACCACTCGAATTCGAAAGCAAGCGTATGACAATTAAGTCTATTCTTATTGCAAACCGTGGTGAAATCGCTGTCCGAATAATTAGGGCTGCCAAAGAACTTGGGATTCGGACTATCCAGGTTTATAGCGATGCGGACAGTGATGCACTGGCGGTAAAAATGGCGGATGAAGCCGTGAATATTGGGCCGCCACAGGCCGCCAAATCCTATCTGAACGCGGATGCCATCCTCACTGCAGCCAAGGCGACCGGTGCTGATGCGATCCATCCGGGCTATGGCTTTTTCTCAGAGAATGCCGACTTTGCCGATGCCGTAAAGAATGCCGGAATGACCTTCATTGGACCTGATGCGGAAACCATCCGCGTCATGGGAGATAAAGTTGCAGCGCGTAAAACTGCCGCCGCCGCCGGGGTTCCGACAGTGCCTGGAAGCCCGGGTCGTATCGACGATATGGAGGAAGCCAGAGATATCGCTGTTCAGACAGGCTTCCCGGTGATGATCAAGGCTGCCGCAGGAGGCGGGGGCAGGGGTATTCGCATCGTCGCCAATCTTGAAGAGTTTGATCAGATGGCACCGCAGGCCAGCGCTGAGGCACAAGCCGCCTTTGGTGACGGTGGTTTGTATATCGAGAAAGTGATCGAAGGCGCGCGGCACATAGAGGTGCAGGTTCTAGGCGATGGGGAGCGAGCCGTTCATTTCTTCGAACGAGATTGCTCTTTACAGCGTCGACGCCAGAAGGTTTGGGAAGAAGCCCCAGCAAGTGCCCTCAAGGAAGAGGTTCGGCAAAATCTATGCTTATCTGCTGTCAGCCTTGCCGAAGCCGTCCAGTATCGTGGTGCGGGAACTGTAGAATATCTTTATGACGAAGTGACCGGAGAATACTACTTTATTGAAATGAATACGCGCATCCAAGTGGAGCATCCTGTAACGGAAATGATCACGGGTGTGGACTTGATGCGAGAAATGATTTCTGTCGCAGGTGGTGAACGGTTGTCTGTCGAACAGAAAGATATCCTAATTCGCGGGCATGCGATTGAGGTCCGGTTGAATGCCGAGGATGCGGCGCAGAACTTTATGCCTCATCCAGGCACTGTCAGTGGATTGACGATACCTGGCGGGCCTGGCGTTCGCTTCGATGGCTCCATATATGCGGGTTATTCAATCCCCCCATACTACGACTCGTTACTCGGTAAGTTGTTGGTTTGGGATGAAACCCGTGGCCAGGCCATTGACCGCTTGAAACGCGCCCTTGATGAATTGCAGATAGACGGTGTTAAAACGACAAAACCGTTGTTTCAGGTTTTGACGACGGTTGATGATGTTAGAAACGGTGCGTTCGATACGAGTTGGCTCGAGAACTGGCTCGGAAATAATATTGATCAAATCAAAGCTCAGGAGGGGTCGCAATCATGAAGACGCGGTATTCTTATGGTGGAGACGAACATATCTTCGTTGAAGTTGACGAGGAAATGTCCCTCGAAGCGTTTTTTAAAAGCCTGTATATGACCAACGCCGTTCGGGACGCCGAAATGACGGGTGTGACGGAAATCTGTCCGGCCAACGCTTCCTTTCAAATCAAATTTGATCCGGATGTCATTGCCCCGGAAGATATGCTGTCTAAACTTCAGGAAATTGAGCAGCAGGCTGCCAATGCCGACCGTACTATGGAAACGCGCATTATCGAGATCCCGGTTTATTATCAGGATCCCTGGACGCATGAGACGCTGATGCGTTTTCGGGAACGGCATCAGGATCCAAATGTCACAGACATCGAATACGCGGCTCGCATAAACTCCTATGCGGGAGTAGACGATTTCATCGAAGCCCACTCCGCGTCTCCATGGTTTGTTTCCATGGTGGGATTCGTTGCCGGACTACCGTTTATGTATCAAATGGTCCATCGGTCCAAGCAAATCGAGGTTCCTAAATATCTTAGCCCAAGAACGGATACACCAAAGCTTACGGTTGGTTATGGTGGTTGCTTCTCCTGCATTTACTCAGTGCGTGGAGCAGGGGGGTATCAGATGTTCGGGGTGACGCCGATGCCGATTTATGACCCAAATCAGGAAATAAGCTACTTGAAGGATTTCATGGCCTTCTTCAAACCAGGAGACATCGTGAAGTTCGTCCCTATCTCTCGCGAAACGTATGACCGGAATGTCGCGGAGGTCGAGGCCGGCACATATGTGCCCAGAATCTTCCCTGTGACGTTTTCACTGGATGAGTTTGAAAAAGATATCGATGGCTACAATCGTAAATTGCTGGAGGTACTGCAATGACAATTCGAGTAATACAGCAAGGTTTGGCCACAACCGTGCAAGATCTGGGGCGGCCAGGATATTATCATCTGGGTATTCCGCTCTCCGGTGCGATGGATCGCTTTGCCCTGAGGGCAGCCAATCTACTTGTCGGAAATGACGAGACGGCAGCGGCGTTGGAAGCCGTCTTCATGGGGCCTACTCTGGAATTTACCGCCGATGCCATTGTTGCTGTGACAGGCGCTGAAATGATTCCCAAGGTGGATAGTGAACCCCGAGAAACCTGGACATCATTTTCCATCAAAGCGGGACAGGTATTAAGCTTCGAATTTTTAAAAACCGGAGCCCGCTCCTATATAGCTGTCTCCGGCGGCATTGATGTGCCTGAGGTTCTGGGGAGCCGCTCGACTTATACGCTTGGCGCTCTCGGCGGTTTTAAAGGACGGGCATTACTTGCCGGTGATGAGGTTTCTGTGGGTGACGGGTCTACCAATGGCGCGGTGGGGCGCAGTATCCCAAATAACCTTCGTCGTGGGCCTGGATCCCCGGCCGAGCTCCGCATGTTGCCGGGCCTGTACTGGCATCGCATAACAGAGCGCTCTGGCCATAGTTTCTTCGGGGATACCTGGAAAGTGGCACCGGAAGCGGATCGTATAGGGTATCGTTTTCGCGGAGGGCAGAAGCTTGAGTTTGTTGATCGCGAGCAACCGTTTGGTGCCGGATCCGACCCTTCGAACATTGTTGATGGCTGTTACCCCTATGGATCCATTCAGGTTCCGGGTGGCACAGAACCCATTGTGCTGCATAGGGATGCCGTCTCGGGAGGAGGATATTTTATGCTTGGCGCCGTAATTTCCGCTGATATGGACCTCATTGGTCAGCTACAACCCCATACGCTCGCCAAGTTCGTGGAAGTAAATATGGAGGAAGCCCTTACCGCCCGTCGGGACAGGAAGGAATTGTTACAGAAAATGAGGACGGCGCTGGACTGACGACGCCTGTTAAGGTGTTTATATGTCCAGACCCAGATCCAGACAGGGGGAACTATGGGTTAGCCAGCCCAGAGAAATAATATCCACCCCTGTTTCGGCAATAGATCGTGCCGTTTCCATCGTGATGCCGCCGGATGCCTCGGCAATTGCGGTGCCATTGATCAGGTCAACTGCCTGCTTTAGCTCCCGAAGATCCATATTATCGAGTAAGACAACATCCGGTTGGTGCGGAAGAGCCTTCCTCAGCTGTTCGAGCGTATCGACTTCAACTTCGACTTTGACCATATGCCCGGCACTGTCTTTTGCGCGTTTTATGGCGGTACCTATATCTCCACCCACAGCGGCGATGTGATTGTCTTTTATCATAATGCCGTCATAAAGGCCGAGGCGGTGATTATATCCACCGCCCGCCCGGACCGCGTATTTTTCAAATGCCCTGAGGCCAGGAGTTGTCTTTCTGGTGCAGGTAACATGAGTGGGTAAATCGTCAATAAGGTCGACAATATTCCGTGTTGCCGTGGCAATCCCTGACAGATGCCCTAGAAAATTGAGGCTAACACGCTCACCGCTTAAAATAGCTCGTGCGGGTCCGGATATCGTCGCAACAACAGTGTTAGCGTCAACTTTTGAGCCATCCGGCGTGTGTATCTCAACAGCGATATCTTTTGACATCTCCGCCATGACGGACGTCAGCATTTGGGCTCCGGCGATGCATCCTGGTTGCCGGGCAACGACGTTAGCAGAAAGAATGGCATCGGCCGGGATCATACTGTTGCTGGTTAAGTCCCCAGTCGGGCCAAGGTCCTCCAGCAGTGCTTCCTGAATGGCTTTCGTCACCAGAACATTGTGGAGTGGGGAGAGGCTACTAACCATATGATAAGGCCTTCTATTTATGCGCAGGAGGTGAGGGGGAGATTGGGTTTGCCGACATATCCCTCGCAATCTTTCAGCGTCAAGGTTGCGTGATATTTAAAGGCCGGATCGATTTTCGGATAATCGGCGCGATAATGGCTTCCCCGGCTTTCCAGGCGCTTGAGGGCGGCTACGGCGATCAGTCGACTGCACACCATACTATTTCGCAGTTTCTGGGGTGGATTTGGGAATTTCTGATTAAGCTCATCCAGATATGCCAGTAGCTCATGAAGCCCGTCGCCATCACGGCACAGGCCAATATGCCGGAAATTGAGCTTCTGAAGCTCTGAGAGTGTCTCTTCTTCGAATTTGCTCACAACACTCTTTAATCGGAGCGGCGGACTGAATATTGGCCGCTTGACGATTGATGTCTGCTGATCGAGAATGTCACTGCTTACCAGCTTTGCGAAGACAAAAGCCTCCAATAGAGAATTGCTGGCGAGCCGATTGGCACCGTGAAGACCGGTGCAGGCAACCTCTCCGCAAGCCCATAATCCGTTGAGTGATGTACGGCCTTTTTCATCCGTCGCAATGCCACCCATATGGAAATGAGCCGCAGGAACAACCGGTATGAGTTCCTTGCGTGGATCAATCCCATTCTCCTGACAAAGTCTGAACACCGTTGGAAATTCAGTTGGAAAATGCTCACCAGTGGACTGCTTCGTATCAAGGAAACATCGATTTCCCTGTTCGATTTGCCGCCAGATCCCGCGCGCCAGAATATCCCTGGGAGCAAGTTCGGCCAAAGGGTGTTCGGCTTGCATGAAACGCTCACCGTGATTATTGAGTAAAATGGCCCCTTCACCGCGCAAAGCCTCTGTTGCGAGGGGCTTTGGCGAAGACGGAACATCAATTGCAGTCGGATGAAACTGGACGAACTCAAGGTCTTTAAGCAGTACGCCAGCACGCGCCGCCATGGCGAGACCGTCGCCCGTCGCATCAAACGGGTTGGTCGTCGCATTATAGATCTGACCTATGCCGCCGCTGGCAATAACGGTGGCATCCGCAAAAACGGAAAATTGCTCTCCGGCTTGAGTGACAATGGCTCCGCGCGCCTGATTATCCTTCGATACCAGATCAAGCGCCTCAGCGTCTTCAAGCACCTGAATATGGTCACTTCGCAATACTTGCAAGGTCAAGGCACGCATTATTTCCTTACCAGTGGAATCACCATTGGCGTGGACAATACGATGACGGCTATGGGCCGCTTCTTTTCGGAGTTTCAGGCCTTTTTCATCATGATCAAAGATAACGCCGAGCTCAGTCAAGGTCTCAATACAGTCCGGGCCAAGATCGGTTACAAGTGTGGCGATATCCAGATCGGCAATCTCACCAGCAACAGCGATAGTATCCAGAAAATGCTGCTGCGGGCTATCATCTGTCGATAAGGCGGATGCGATCCCCCCTTGGGCCCAGCTGCTGGAAGCATCTTTACCCAAAGGGCCTTTCGATAAGAGAACGACCCTTTTGGGCGCCACCGAGAGAGCCGTCGTAAGCCCGGCAATGCCGGCTCCAATAACAAGGACATCTGTTTCCATCGGTGTATCTTCAGCTAGCTGGCATCCAGCATTCGCTGAACCGCCATCCTTGCTTTGTCCGCCAGTTTTGGATCAATTGTGACTTCGTGGGTCAAATTCTCAAGGGAGCCACAAATATTCATCAAATTAATACGCTGCATATGCGGGCATAAACTGCATGAGCGGATGAATTTGGTCTCCGGGTTCAAGGACGCAATATTCTCCCCCATGGAGCATTCCGTAATCAAAGCAACTTCAGCCGGTTTCTCGTCTGTAACAAAATTGATGAGAGCAGAAGTTGAGCCGGAGAAGTCGGATAGCTCTACCACTTCCGGTGGGCATTCCGGATGCGCGAGAACCGTTACATTCGGATGAGCCTTCCTGAGATGGGTTATTTGCGATGGTGTAAAGCGCTCATGCACCTCGCAAGCGCCGGGCCATGTCAGTATTTCAACATCCGTCTGTGCTGCGACATTTTTTGCAAGATACTGGTCCGGGATGAGCAAAACCCGATCAGCGCCAAGAGATTCAACAATTTGCACCGCATTGGCAGATGTGCAGCATATATCAGATTCAGCTTTTACCTCGACCGATGTATTGACATACGTGACAACCGGGACGCCCGGATATTTTTTGCGAAGCCCCCGAACATCTTCGCCCGTTATTGATTCGGCAAGTGAACATCCCGCCTTAAGATCAGGAATCAAAACTGTTTTTTCCGGATTGAGAAGCTTGGCTGTTTCCGCCATAAAGTGAACGCCAGCCATAACAATAACGTCGGCCTCTACATCCATGGCTTTCTGTGCCAGAGCTAAACTGTCGCCGACAATATCCGAAATACAATGAAAAATATCCCGTGTCTGGTAATTATGGGCAAGGATGACGGCATTTCGTTCCTGCTTTAATTGCACGATCCTATCCACATAGGGAGCAAATTCTGGCCATTCCAGCTCGCTGATGGCATGCGACGCCTGCTCATAAATTGCAGCAGTGCGCGCCGCGACTTCGGGCGTGTAATCGAAATTGCTTGTACTGACAGCGGTGGAAATTTCAGTCATTTCGAAATTCCTATTCTTGGCTAGAGTGACGCACAAATAGAAAGCCCAAATGGGCTCCCTGACTTTATGCTACAAATGAGCATTAATGCTGTCAAGCGATTTATGCTCAGTACGAGCAAATAAGTGCAAGCGCAGATACTATAGTACTAGTTGTGATGAGAGGAGCCGTAAGTGCTTGCCTAGGGTCCTGACCCTAGTTGTTGCGGACACCGAGTGCGCGTCGTTCCGTCAAGACGTCACGGCGAAAGCGAAATTGCGCAGCGGGTCGTCCCCTTGTGGAACTTTCAATTTTGCCCGTTGGTTCAACAAGACCCTTTTTCTCGACAAGTCGACGGAAATTCTGCTTGTGAAGGCGATTGCCTGACAAGGCTTCGACGACGTTCTGCAATTCTAACAATGTGAAAGTCGATGGCATAAGCTCGAATACGACGGGTCGATATTTAATTTTGCCTCGCAACCGTCCGATAGCTGTCGCCAGAATACGCCGATGATCGAGTGCCATTGCTTTTCCGCAAATAACATCTTCTTCCTTCTGCGCTTCGGCAACCAGATGCGCCTCGTATAGCAGTTCATAGCGCTCGAGCACGAGTTCGTCATTCCACGGTGTCCCATCCAGTCCAAAGGTAATGCTCGCCCGTTCATATCGGCTTTGATGTTGGTCTTTGGCTTTAGCCCGTTTTATCCAACGCCGAAGGGCAGGGATGATTTCCGCATTGAGCAGCGCTGGCTTTCCGTCGCGCCAATCCTCCCACGGGAAATACTGATACCAGTTTCGCCAAACGGCATTTTCCATCTTGCTGCGGCCGGTATCCTGAACCAGAGCGAGATAGCTAACGCTGATCACTCGCGGCCCACCTTTTTCCTCGCGCGGGTCGCGGCCCGCATTGCCAAATGTATAAAGTTGCTCGAGATATCCGATTTCATGATGGGTTTGCTCCTCAACCCAGGAACGCAGCCCGGTTTCCAAGGTTCGGTGTTTTACCGGATAAAATGGCCCAAAGGGCAGGACTTCATGAGATTCGTTCTGTGGCAGAAGATGATCCGTCAGGGTTTCATATGACGTGGCAAAAGTATCTGCGGTAGGCCGAATAACGAGGACTTTTGGCTGCATGTCAATATTTGCGACGATTACAGCATTCAACCCGATCGTAATATTGGCTTGGGTTGCATCATCGTTATTTATCATATGTATCGTATCACTTTCCTATATTGCCTTAAAATCTCAGAAGAAGGCTCATAAGGCAAGGCTTGTCGATATTGGTCGCCCTAACTCCCCAATTTTACCGCATCTTTACAGAATTGAAACGAACTAACCCGTTTCAGAAATAAATGAAACCATTTTCGCCCGCAGAGGAAATCAGGCTGAAACAGAGCGCGCCCATCTTCTCATTAATGGACGCTGAAATGTCAGCACCCAGATTTTACATAACCTGATACTTGAAAGGGCGAGATGATGACACAGACAACGACAGACACAAGCGAAAGCAAAACAAACAACGGCGTAAATGTAGAGGCCTTATTGGGCGCACGTGAAGCTTTAACATCGGCACCACAGGCGGCACAGTTCAAATGGCGGACAAGCAGCACTTGGGTCAACGGGACCCACACGACCACAACCATGAACGGTTTCTTTGGTCTTGGCGAAGAACAGTCGCGCAGCAAGACATTTACTATTGATACCGACCATCCCGAAATATTCGCATCAGAAGACAATGCACCAACACCAACCGAGGTTGTTCTCTCCGGTCTGGCCGGCTGCCTGACGGCTGGTGTCGCCGCTGTAGCCCAGCATCGCGGTATTCAGCTGTATTCCGTCAAAGCCACCATGGAAGGTGACATGGATATCCAGGGCATTCTTGGCATTGATGATGAGGTCCGCAACGGCTTTGGAACCATCCGGGTGAGCTTTAAAATTGAAGCCGATGCCAGCGAAGATGACATCAAGGCGCTGGTGGCGCAGTCACAAAAGCGCTCCGCCGTGTTCGATATCATTACGAACCCGACAAATGTCTTTGTCACGGTCAACTGAATAGCCATCACGAGCAGAAGGAGCGAGTGTCATGAAACACACCACGACTGTCATTATCGGCGCCGGGCAATCCGGGCTCGCTTTCAGCAAACAATTGAGCGCGCGGTCAATCGATCATATCGTTCTTGAGCGCGGTGAGATTGCCAACTCCTGGCGTAAGGAGCGATGGGACAGCCTGCGTCTTCTTACGCCAAACTGGCAAAGCCGCCTGCCGGGATTTGCCTACACGGGCAACGATCCGGACGGCTATATGACCATGACGGAGGTTACCCGATTTCTGGAGGATTATGCCGCTTTTGCCAACGCACCGGTTCAGGAGAGTACAACTGTTCTGTCCGTTCGGCAGGTAGAGGCTGGCTACATCGTCAAAACCGATCAGGGTGATTGGCATTGCGCGGCGATTATGCTGGCGAACGGTGCCTGTAATATCGCGTCGGTTCCAAGAATTGCAGAAGACATGCCGTCTTCGATGCGAAGCCTCACTTCCATGGAATATAAAAATCCCGATTGTCTGGAGGATGCTGGCGTTATGATCGTAGGCGCGTCGGCAAGTGGTGTTCAGATTGCCAAAGAAATACAGGCTTCCGGTAGGCAAGTTACCTTATGCGTCGGTGAGCATGTGCGGCTGCCCCGGCTTTACCGAGGGCGCGACATCAAATGGTGGATGGATGCCATTGATGCAATGGACATGTCCTATAAAGAGGTAGACGACATTCGGCGGGCTCGCCGCCTTCCATCCCTGCAACTGGTGGGAACGCCCGAGCGGATCACACTGGACCTTAATACACTCAGACAAGAAGGGGTGGAGATCGTCGGCCGTCTGGCGGGAATGCACAACGGCACCGCACAGTTTTCGGGTTCCCTGGCGAACCAGTGTGCGCTGGCAGATTTAAAAATGAACCGCTTGCTGGACTCTATTGATGAATGGGCCTCATCGAACGCCATGGAAGCTGGATTTGATGCGATGCAACGCTTTGATCCAACGCAAGTGGATAGGGATCCGAGACTGGCTCTGAATATGGAAAGCCATGGGATTAAAACAATTATATGGGCGACAGGTTATCGTCCTGACTATTCATGGTTGCATGTGCCGGTATTCGACCGCAAGGGTAATCTCCGGCATGACGGCGGTATCGTCGAGGCGCCGGGCATGTACGTCATGGGGCTACCTTTTCTGCGTCGGCGAAAGTCATCCTTTATCGATGGCGCCTGTGATGATGCCCGCGACCTAGCCAATCATCTGAATGATCACCTATTTCGGGCTGCGGCCTAAGGGAGGGATTTAACATGCGTACTTCACAGTTCTTTAAACCCCATTATGACGTCATTATTATTGGCGCACGGTGCGCGGGCGCGTCGACGGCGATGCTTCTGGCAAGGGCCGGTATGAATGTTCTTGTGGTGGATCGCCAAAAATACGGCAGCGATATCACCTCGACCCATGCTTTGATGCGGACAGGTGTGTTGCAGCTCAAACGCTGGGGTGTTTTGCCTAAAATTATGGCTGCAGGCACACCAGCCATAACCATGACGACTTTTCATTACGGGCGCGAAGAATTTCCTATCGACATCAAGGCCGATCATGGTGTCGAATTTCTCTGTGCGCCGCGACGGACCGTGCTGGATCGTATATTAGTCGACGCCGCCCAAGAGGCTGGCGCGGATGTGCGGCATGGTATCTCACTGATAGAACTGATGAAATCTGCTGGCGGGAGCGTAACCGGTGTAAGATTACGGGATGCGTCGGGAGCGATCTATGATGTTTCGTCGGACATGGTTATCGGTGCAGATGGCCGACAGTCACTGGTTGCCCGCAAAGTACAGGCGCAAACATATGTCGAGGGCAAAAGCTCTTCCGGTTATGCCTATGGATATTTTAAGGGTCCGTCCCGTGACGGTTTCCACTGGTATTTCGGCGATGATGTCACTGCAGGCATTATTCCGACAAATGATAATCGGCAATGCATTTTTGTGGGAGTGCCGCGGGATCAATTTGCGGATACGTTCCGTAAAAATCTGGTTCAGGGATTTCATCAAATTGCTGGTGCCAATTCTCCCGAGCTATTGGCGACCATAAGGGAAGGCCGCCTTGATGGAAAGCTCAGAGGTTTCGCTGGATGTCCCGGGTATTTGAAGCAATCTTTCGGACCGGGCTGGTGCCTTGTTGGCGACGCAGGGTATTTTAAGGATCCGATGACAGCGCATGGCATCACGGATGCATTGAGGGATGCGGAACTACTTTCTCATGCCGTTCTGGAAGGCACGAGCGGCGCATTTGCGGAATACCAGAACACCAGAGATGCCTTGTCCCTCACAATGTTTGACGTAACTGACGTAATCTCATCTTTTGACTGGGATATCAACGAGATCAAGAACCATCATTCGCGGCTCAGTAACGCAATGAAATTTGAAGCAGAACATATGGCCGGATTGTCGGCCCATAAAAACCTGGCGGCATAGGAGGTATCATTATGACCAGTAAAAACTCTCTCTGGAGACAAACAATATCGGGCCAGCCGGCCATCGGTGCAAGTGCGATACGGCATCGTAAGACAAGCATGCAAGATGTTGAAAGATTTACGGAAATGACCGGCGACAGGAATCCGATCCATTACGACGAAGCGTTGGCAAAAGCCTCGCCGTTTGGCGATCTCATCGTGCAGGGAGGGGTGACGACGGGGCTTTTAAATGCCGTCGTTGCCGAAGACTTACCGGGGCCCGGGACGGTCTTTCTTGAAACCAACTGGAAGTTCATGAAAGCAGTGAAAGTAGGCGAGGCTATTTCAGCCACGGTTACGGTGCTGGATGTGCGGGATGACAAGCCCATCTGTAAGCTGGAGACGATTATCCGCAACGTAAACGGTGATGACTGTGTCGTCGGAACAGCGACGACGTATACCATGCCGCTGGTGGGCATTGTCTGATAAAGCAGGCTTACACGAGAGAAATTTTACCCGTTTGCAAATCGTAAACGGCACCAACAATGTCGATCTTCTGGTCATCGTAAAACCTGTTGACGATCGGTTGTGACAGTTTTATCTCTGCCACCTGCCTCCGGACATTTTCCGCAATAGCGGCGCTGAGAAGGCTGGCTGAATTTTCTTTCTTGGCTTCAATCACCGCCGGTTTTATTGCCGAGATAAGGCCGGGCAAATGGCCGGGAAGAACGGCATCCTCCGTGATTACATCAATGGCTGCGCTAACGGCACCGCAGTTCGTGTGCCCCAGAACCATAACGAGTGGTGTCCCCAGGAACTTGACGCCATATTCAAGAGAGGCAAGCAAGTCCGGGCTCATTACATTACCGGCAACTCGCATGATAAATAGATCTCCGGCGTTTTGGTCAAACGCAAGTTCCGGCGCGACCCGTGAATCCGCACAGCTTAAAATGGCAGCAATCGGATATTGTGATTGTGCGAGCTTTGCCCGGTTAGCTGAGAAATCGCGCTGGTCCGGCGTGTTGGCAGCGTATCGGGCATTCCCATCCATTAAGCGTTTCAGAGAGGCCGCTGGAGAAATCGCATTGATAGGTGCTTTGGTTTCCGTTGCCGAAGCAATGCTCATGCTCCAGGGTGTTAGCGCGGCATAGGCTCCAAATGCGAGAAGGTGACGACGAGACATATCTGTTTTGGGCAGGGTTTTACTTTTCGGCTCGCACATACAACGATCTCCACGCATATAAACTTTCAGAACTTAAGAAGGAACCATTCCACACACCATAATTGCCGTCAAGGAACCATGATCTTTAACCCATTTTTCCTTTTCCTCGCATTGCTGTTATTGCCCACGTATTTTACAGTTCAATATTTCTTGTACTGGTAGGTTTGGTAATGCCCCTGAAGAACGTCGATAACTTTCTGCGAGATTTGTTTAACAAGGCGGTTGCCTCCGCCGATCCAGGGGAAATCATTTCGCCTTTTTTACCAGCACCTCCCAAAGGCCGGACCATTGTGCTCGGTGCGGGTAAGGCGTCTGCTGCTATGGCCGCCGCCGTTGAAAAGGAATGGAATGGCCCGCTGGAAGGGCTGGTGGTGACCCGTTATGATCATGCTGTACCATGTGACCATATCGAAATTGTCGAAGCGGCGCATCCGGTACCTGATCAGGCCGGGCTGGATGTGAGTGAGCGCATTTATGAACATGCGGCATCTGCGGGGCCGGAAGATCTGGTGCTCTGCCTGATTTCCGGCGGTGGATCGTCTTTGCTGACACGCCCGGCGTCCAGTATTTCGTTTAAGGAGAAACGAGAGATCAATCAATTTTTGCTTCGGTGTGGCGCCAATATCGCAGAGATGAACTGTGTTCGAAAACATCTCTCTGGGATAAAGGGGGGACGGCTGGCGCTTGCGGCTGCACCGGCCAAAGTGGTCACGCTACTAATTTCCGATGTTCCTGGGGACGATCCGTCGGTTATCGCCTCCGGCCCGACCGTGCCAGATACAACTACACGGGAAGAGGCGCTTGAAATTCTTAGGCGATATGGAGCGACCTTACCGGCTTCGGTACAACAATGGTTATCATCGGAACAAGCAGAAACTCCGTCTCATGATCATCCGGTTTTTGAAGGACTGGATGTCCGAATGATTGCCACACCTCAACAAGCACTTAAAGCCGCAGCGGACGAGGCATCAAAGCGGGATATCGACGTTCATATCCTCGGCGATGCCATTGAAGGCGAGGCAAGGGAGGTAGCGGTTGATCAGGCCAGTTTTACGCAAAAGATTAGAAACTCATCTGAACTATATGAAAAGGATTTTATTTTACTATCTGGCGGCGAGACGACTGTGACGCTTAAAGGCCGTGGGCGAGGTGGCCGAAATGTTGAATTTCTACTGGCCCTCGCAATCGCTCTGGATGGTGCTTGCGATGTGTGGGCATTGGCGGCGGACACAGATGGTGTGGATGGCATTGAAGAAATTGCCGGTGCCATTATATCTCCCAACACTCTTGCCCGCGCCCAAGCGATGGGTCTCAACCCGCAGGCCATGCTTGACGATAACGATGCCCACAGTTTTTTTGAAGCCTTAGGAGATCAGATAATTACCGGACCGACGCTCACAAATGTAAATGATTTCCGGGCCATATATATTGGCTCGCAAACTTGAAGCAGAATAGTTCCCTAATCCAAAGGGTTGTCGACCAAGCTTACATCGCGGAACGCCGCATCTAAAGTGTTTGAAAAATCTGCATCAGCTAAGCCAAGAGCGACGAAGCCTTTAGAAACAGGGCTGCCATTTTCCACGTTCAATGGCATAATATCGATAAGATCGCCGACTTTATGGGCAACCCATGGGCTCTTCGATCTGGCCGATAAAAAGACACCTTTGAACCGCAGGACGGATTGCGGGAGGTCTTCAAGAATGCGCCGCAGCTCTTTCTCATCAACAGGGTTATTCAAAGCGAGCGACCAGCGCTCAAACATTTCTTCATGGCTATGGTGGTGCGTTACAGATTTGTGCGGCTCCGGTGCCTGATTGGTGTCAAAAACAACATTGAAAGGAACTTCCCCCTGGATAATCTCAATTTCGGGGGCACGTGCATTAAGATTTTCAAGCAAGGTGTTGGCAGACGTTCTTTGCTCCTCTGTCACCAGATCGCATTTATTGAGCAGTAGAAGATGAGCACAAGCAATCTGCTCGCGAACGATTTCCCCGATCCGATTATCGTTCAGGCTGGATCGGAAATTAACGGCATCGACGACGGTAACGATGGCATTCAGACGCAGGTCTGGCTCAGCCCGTGCATAATTTGCAATTTTCGCCGGCTCGGCAACACCGCTTGCCTCGATCAACAGCTGATCAGGGGGAGGGGTGAAATTCAGGGCTGTCGTAAACGCCTGATATAAATCCCCACCCATGCTGCAACAGGCACAGCCATTTGCAAGAGTAAGAATATTGCCATCTTCGGCTTCAATTAGATCCTCATCAATAGGCAGAGAGCCGAAATCATTGACAAGAACCATTACGCGCTGTCCATTTGCGTTTCGAAGCAAATGATTGACGAGCGTTGTCTTACCAGCTCCCAGAAACCCAGAAAGCACAGTCAAGGGCAGCGGCGTTGCTCTCGCCTCTATCATATTTCGAATTTTTGACCGCTGAGAACTGTTCCCCATATCCCAATATCTTTGAGTTTTTCAGGAGCAATGGCCAGCGGGTCATCATCAAGGATTGCAAAATCGGCCCATTTGCCAACTTCTATTGATCCTACTTCATGATCCATCTGCAACGTGCTTGCTGCTCCTAATGTTATCGCCTCGAGTGCCTCGTCGACAGTTATTTTCTCATACTCTCCCAGAACACGGCCACTTTCCGTTAGGCGATTGACGGCACACCACGCAGTGAACAATGGCGCCATTGGCGTGACGGGGGCATCCGAATGGATTGTAAATGTGACATTGTTATCTATGGCGGACTGACAGGCGTCCATGCGCAAGGCCCGCTCGGGCCCGATGGTCAGCTCATAATGTTTGTCTCCAAAATAGTAAATATGGTTAGAGAATAAGTTCGCACAAACGCCGAGCCGGTGCATTTTTCGAAATTGCGCCCGATCCGCCATCTGGCAATGCTGTAATACATGTCGAAGGTCCGGTCGATTGTTGTTTGTCTTAGCTATTTCAAGTGCCTCTAGCGCGGCCTCTATCGCCTCATCGCCGTTGGTATGGATGTGCATCTGGACGCCAGCCTCATGAAGAAGGGCCACCAGTTCATTCAGTTGCGCAGGCACAATATTCCAGATCCCATTCGGCGCGCCATTGTAATGACCGGGCCAGCGTACCCGTGCCGTAAATCCCTGAATGGAACCATCTGTAACAATTTTCACTCCGCCAAGGCGGAGTTTATCTGTACTTTTTCCCATCAATTCCAATGCCCGGCTGCGTGTCTCGTCCGCAGGCTGTGCAAGGCCATTGAGCATCGACAGCAGGCGTATGGGATAGGCTTCTTCTGATGTGACAGATGTCATTTCTTCAACATCCTCATCCGGCAGATCATTGATCAGGTCCGCCGCCGTCGTCACGCCGACCCGATTGCAGACTTTGCCAAAATCGACGATGCTGGAGCGGGCTCGACCGAGTTCGCGCAAGTTAATACCTAACCGCCTCATGATCGGGAACATTGCCGCCATTTCCTGCAGTTCTCCATTTGGTGAGCCATCATCACCAAGCGCAATGCCATCCACACCCATATCGCCCACGTAATTGGCGAGTTTAAGGGACGCGGAATTGACAGTCATGAGATGGAAATTCGAATGGACGACTGCCATAGGGCGGTTGCGGCTGACTGTATCAAGGTCATTTTTATCGAGCCGCCGATCCATGAGGAAAATAGGATCAAATCCCCAGGCAACCAAAGGCTCATCATCCCCGAGTTTCTCTTCCGCCTCAATCAGTCGCGCCAATACATCTTCAAGTGTTTTAACGCCCGGCCAGTGTTTTCCGTCTGGATCAATGCGATCCTGATAGCCGACATAGGTAAATTGCCAGATACCGCCCGCCATCAAATGACAATGTCCTTCGACAAAGCCCGGCATAATCACTTTATCTGCAAAAGTCTCATCCAGAGAATGATCCCCCCATCCCGCTATTTCCGCTTCTGTCCCGGCGGCGAGTATTTTGCCATCTCGAACAGCAACATGCGTTACGGATGGATTGGCTGGGTTCATGGTAATTACTTTTTTTGCTTTAAAGACTGTCGTGTTTGACAAGGTAGGCATCCTTTTCTCTTTATTCATTGGACAGATTTTAGGCAGCCCTTTACCCTCTGGAAAATAGTTTATTTTGCGGTTATTCATGTAAATTATTGAGGAATCAATGCGATATACTCTCAAACAGCTAAAATATATTGACGTTGCGGCCCGGCATAAGTCCATAACCGGAGCAGCAAAAGCCCTAAATATTTCCCCCTCTTCAATATCATCTGCAATAGACGCTCTAGAGGCACAGACGAAGAAAAAGCTGTTTGCGCGTTTGCCATCTAAAGGTATCTCTACAACACAATTCGGAACCGAATTTTTGTCCAATGCTCGCCTACTTTTGAAAGCTCATCTTACTTTTGAAGAGGCTGTCGACGAGCAGGAAAAGGCTATTAACGGTGCGATCCGGATGGGGTGTTTCACACCGGCCGCGCCTATCTTGCTCCCGCTAATTACGAAATCGGTTGCGGATAACTATCCGGGTATTTCCATCCATCTGACAGAAGGTGATACGACAAGAAATATGCGCCATGTAGTCGAAAATGAAATCGATCTGGTTCTTGGCGCCCGTATAAATGAAGATAGCAGCATAACATTTATTCCTTTGTTTAATGCGCCGCCGCATATTGTTCTGCCTCATGATCATCCTTTTGCTTCCCGAAGCCTTCTTTCCTTAAAGGACGTTTGTAATGAACCCATGGTGCTGCTGGATCTGGATCAGACGCGGGAGTATATGTTCAGTCTCTTTGATCACGATGACCGAAAAGCGAAAGTTGCTTATTCGTCGCAAACTTCCGAAATGGTCAGAAGCATGGTCGCAGCAGGACTGGGCTACTCCATTTTCAATCTGCGGCCGCTGCAAAAGCAGCAATATACCGTCGGCGATATTGTACGTATCCCGATGACGCCCGGATACAGGGGGGTCGAGTACGGTATTCTACACCGAAATGATGCGCAGTTAAGCAAAGTGGATCAGGTCGTCATTGATACATGCTTACAGCTTCGCGACAGTGGTGCTTTCAATGGTGTAACCTTACCAAAAGGAGTAGATGGCTTAATCATCGATTAAATGTACTAATAACAGCGCTAAAATATATTTTACTAATGATATAGCCTGAACTAGCCTGAAAATGACGAAACAAAGAAAATAAAATCTTATTGTCACAGGAGGCAGGGATGAAGAAATTTGGAATTATGGTCGCCGCGGCGGCCGTGATAGTGGCGGCTGGAAGCAGTGCCACTGTTCAGGCGGAAGAAGGCAAGAGCGGTGGAACGCTTGTTATAGGTTCGACACAGAAAGCGCGACATTTAAACCCGGCGGTTCAATCGGGCATTGCCACTGCCGTTCCAGGCACGCAGATTTTTGCAACTCCGTTACGTTTTGATGCAAACTGGAAGCCTCAGCCTTATCTGGCCGAAAGCTGGTCTGTCTCTGATGATGGCAAGAGCATTACTTTGAATTTGCGCAAAAATGCCAAATTCCATGATGGCAAGCCAATTACATCTGAGGATGTCGCTTTTTCCCTGCAGACAGTTAAAGACAATCATCCGTTTAAATCCATGTTTGCGCCAGTTACCGGAGTTGATACGCCGGATGCCCATACTGCGGTGATCAATTTCGATAAACCCCACCCCGCAGCTTTCCTCGCCATGTCGAGTGCCCTGTTGCCCATAATTCCAAAGCATGTCTATGGCGACGGGCAGGATGCGAAAACTCATCCAGCCAATAGCGCACCAGTCGGTTCCGGGCCTTTCAAATTTTCAGAATTTAAACCCGGTGAATATATTATTCTCGAAAAAAATCCTGACTATTTCATCGAAGACCGCCCTTACCTCGATAAGATTATTATCAAGAATTATAAGGATCCGACCAGCCTTGCACTCGCGGTTGATAAAGGCGAAGTCACCATGTATCCGTTTTTGGCAACGACAAAAGATATTGCGCGGCTTAAGAAAAGTGACCATCTTGTCGTGACGGATAAGGGCTACGAAGCTGTTGGTCCTGTCAATTGGCTCGAATTCAATACAACTAATCAATATTTGAAAGATAAACGTGTCAGGCAGGCCATCGCCTACGCAATTGACCGGAACTTCATCGTCAATGCACTTCATGGCGGACAGTCGAAAGCAGCCACCGGACCTATTGTTCCCGGGAGCCCGTTTTATGCAGCTGATGCGGAAAAATATGAGCTGGACCTTGATAAAGCTAACGCCCTGCTTGATGAAGCTGGTTTTCCAAGGGGCGACAATGATATGCGGTTCAAGCTGAAAATTGACTACATTCCAAATGCAGCGGAATTGCAAAAAGGCGTTGCCGAGTATTTAAAACCTCAGCTGAAAAAAGTAGGTATCGATGTCGAACTTCGTGCTGCACCCGACTTCCCAACATGGGCGAAACGTGTCGGCGGACATGATTTTGATATGAGCATGGATATTGTCTTTAACTGGGGCGATCCTGTTATTGGCGTTCATCGGACTTATCTCTGCGACAACATCAAAAAAGGCGTTATCTGGTCCAATACCCAGAGTTATTGTAACAAGGAAGTTGATGCGTTGCTCGCTGAAGCTGGTTCAGAGCTCGATCAGTCAAAACGCATAGCGCTTTACAACAAGGCTCAGGAAATCATCGTTGATGATGCGCCGATCACCTATATCAATCTGCTGCCGTATCATACTGCCTATAGTAAAGATGTTGGTAATCCTCCTCTCACAATCTGGGGAACTATGGCACCGATGGACGAAGTGTTTCTGAAATAAGATGATTTCAGTTCAAACTAGTTTACGGCGGGTGACGACATTATGAATATGGTCATGATGGTCGCCCGCCGTCTTCTGCACGCTTTTCTTTTGATTCTCGCGGTTCTGGTTCTCAATTTCCTGCTGATACATTTAGCGCCCGGTGATCCGGCGGATGTGATCGCCGGGGAAATGGGCGGCGCCACGGAAGAAATGATGGCGGATATCCGCAAGACCTACGGGTTGGATAAGCCTATATATGTCCAGCTCGGCGTTTATCTTGGACGGGCCTTGCAGGGCGATCTGGGGCAATCTTTTTTCTACAATGCGCCTGTCCTTGATCTTGTTTTGGGCCGGGCAGGTGCAACAATACTTCTTGTCACCACTGCTCTTCTGTTCGCCATATTTGTCGGGACATTACTGGGGGTTCTCGCTTCTCATAAACCGAAAGGGATTGTCAGCGGTCTGGTGACCCTTGTCTCCGTTATTGGCTATTCCGCTCCGATTTTTTGGACCGGGCTCATGCTGGTAATTCTATTCGCCTGGGTTTATCCGATTTTTCCGATCTCGAACATGTTCGACATTACAAAAGACACAGGCTTTTTCGGCTATATTCTAGATGTCCTGCACCATTTAGTGCTACCGGCATTAACCTTGGGGATAGTTTACCTGGCACAATACGCGCGGCTCACCCGTGCAAGTATGCTGGAAATTCTCAGTTCCGATTATATTCGCACGGCGCGCGCCAAAGGTGTCTCGGAAATAAAGGTCTACCGTCATCATGCGTTGCGTAATGCTATTTTGCCCGTCGTTACAATAGCTGGATTACAATTTGGCAGCGTTGTATCTGGTGCGGTGCTCGTTGAAACCGTCTTTAGTTGGCCGGGGCTTGGTACATTGGCATTTGATTCAATTCTTGCCCGCGACTATCCGACGGTTCTTGGGATTTTATTCTTTTCATCGGTTCTTGTGATCCTCGCCAATTTAATCACGGACCTTGTGTACCGTCTTGTCGATCCACGCATCCGGACGGGGGGCTGATATGGCGGTCATTGAGAAAACAGACATTGTACAAGCCCAAAGCCCTGCCAGGGAAGCACTTCGCGCCTTTAGGCAAAGCTGGGCAGGCGTGCTGGGAATAATAATCCTACTTGCTGTCGCACTTTTCACTTATGTCGGACCCTTTTTCTATCCCGTAGATCCGTTCGAAATCGTTTGGGCACCGTTGACAGCTCCTTGGGAAACATCCGTTGCACCGCTCGGAACAGATTATCTTGGGCGAGATATTCTCGCAGGCCTCATTCACGGTGGATCAGCAACGCTATTCGTTGGACTGGCGGCAGGATTTATCACCATCACTATTGGGATTTTAGTTGGGGCATTCGCTGGCTTTTTCCGGGGAGCCGTAGATGAATTTCTGATGCGGATTACCGAGTTCTTTCAAGTATTGCCGGCCTTGCTTTTTGCTATGGTTCTGGTGACGCTTTTTACACCAACGATCTATGTTGTCTCCTTCGCTATTGGCATTGTCAGTTGGCCGACAACGGCACGTTTGACGCGAGCAGAATTCTTTCGCATCCGGAGCCTGGAATATGTCAATGCAGCACGGTCTGTTGGCTCGAAAAATGGCCGGATCATGTGGCGGGTTATCCTGCCTAACGCTTTGGCGCCATTGATCGTATCGGCTACCCTAACAATCGGTATCGCGATCCTTTTCGAAGCGGGCTTGAGCTTTTTGGGATTAGGCGATCCCAATGTTTTCAGTTGGGGGCTGATGATAGGCGCCGGACGGGAATATATTCTTGATGCCTGGTGGTCTGTTACTTTCCCCGGGTTTATGATTTTTCTGACGGTTCTCAGTTTCAGCCTTGTGGGGGATGGCCTGAATGATGCCTTCAATCCAAAATTGAGGGAACGTTGATGTCGGGAATGCTTACCATAAAAGATCTGGTTGTGGATTTTAAGACCCGTGCCGGCAACGCCCGTGTTCTCAACCATGTCTCCCTTGAACTGATGAGCGGAGAGATACTGGGAATTGTTGGAGAATCCGGTTGCGGAAAAAGTATGACCGCCTTATCCGTTATGGGATTGGTGCCAAGTCCGCCCGGAAAAGTGACCGGCGGCTCTATCTCCCTTGAAGGTGAGGAGCTTCTTACTGCTTCAAAAAGCCGAATGAGAGAGGTGAGGGGCGGGGTCATTTCGATGATTTTTCAGGAGCCAATGACGTCTCTGAACCCGGTATTTAAAGTCGGCGCGCAGATTGCTGAGGCCGTCTTACTGCATGAGGATGTCAGTAAGGCAGAAGCCTGGGATCGGGCTGTTGAGATGCTTACAAAAGTCGGTATTCCAGAGCCCGCCCTGCGGGCCAATGCCTACCCGCACGAGCTTTCCGGCGGCATGCGCCAACGCGTGATGATCGCCATGGCACTTTCCTGCCATCCTCGAGTTCTGATTGCGGACGAGCCGACGACCGCGCTGGACGTCACGGTGCAAGCCCAGATTTTCGATCTGCTCAAAGACCTGCAGAAGGAAACCGGAACGGCCATCATCATGATCACCCATGATATGGGCGCCATCGCTGAACTGGCGGATCGTGTTGCGGTGATGTATGCGGGGCATATCATCGAGACCGGGCGGACCAATGATATTCTGTCCAATCCGCAGCACCCTTATACACGCGGTCTGATTGCCTGCGTCCCACATCTTGAGGACAATCCAAGCGATGACCGACCCTATTTGAGTGAAATTAAGGGCGTTGTCCCGTCCTTGACGGAGCTGGGAAAAGGATGCGCGTTTGCCGATCGATGTGCCTATAAAACTACGAAATGTGAAGAACAGCAGCCAATAATTGAGCCTGTCGCGGATGGACATTCCGTCGCCTGTTATAATGTTGAATATGTGGTGGCGGTATGAGTGAAGAAATTCTCCTTGAGGTAAAGGATCTCAAAGTTCATTTCGGCGGCAAGAAATTGTTTAAAAAGCCACGGATTGTTCATGCTGTGGATGGCGTTAGTTTTTCCGTTCCCAAAGGTAAGACCTTGGGCATTGTTGGTGAAAGCGGCTCTGGGAAGACAACGACTGCTTTGGCCGTCTTGCGTCTTGTCCCAATTACAGCGGGCACCATACAGCTCGATGATATGAAAATCAGCACTCTTGAAGGGGAGGACCTTCGAAAATCCCGCCGACGTTTCCAGATGATTTTTCAGGATCCTTATTCTTCACTGGATCCGCGTCAACGGGTCGGGGATATTGTGCGGGAGCCGTTGGACCTTATGGAAATTGGCGATGAAGGGGAGCGGGACCAGATTGTCCGTGATCTGTTCGCCCAGGTAGGGCTCCGACCCGAACTTACCAGCCTGTTCCCGCATCAATTTTCCGGAGGTCAGCGCCAACGGGTAGGGCTCGCCCGTGCATTGGCGACGAAACCGGACTTAATTGTTTGCGATGAGCCTGTCTCCGCCCTTGATGTTGCCGTGCAGGCTCAAATCCTGAATGTCATGCGCAAGCTGCAGGAGGATATGGGGCTCACCTATCTGTTTATCAGCCATGACCTCGGCGTCGTCCAGCATCTTTGTGACTACATCGCCGTTATGTATCTTGGCCAAATTGTCGAGCAGGCGGACAGGATTTCGCTTTTTAAAAATCCGCAGCACCCTTATACGAAAGCTCTTCTCTCTGCCGTACCGAAAGCCCGTGCCCGCGATGGCAGTGAGGAATTTATTCGACTGAAGGGCGATCCGCCAAGCCCCATCAACTTACCAAAAGGGTGCCGTTTCGCCGGGCGATGTCCCGTTGTCATGGATAAATGCCATACGGTTCCGCCAGAATTGAAAGACCAGGGAAGCGGCCATATGGCCTCCTGTCATCTACTTGACTAGGGTCAGGACCCTAAGCCAAGGGCCCCTGAACTATTCTTCATCATCTTCGCTAAATTTCGGACATTCCAGGAAGACGCGCGTCGTGCATGTTTTGCAGATTTCCGGATCAAGGTCGGAAACGAGCGTCGGGAGCATCTCCATTTTACGCCTGAAAATATGCTTGCGCCCGACAAGATTGGGAATATGAAACTGCGCCAGTTGTCGCCTGAGCGGTGGGTAGCGTAGGACGAGATATAATCTTCCGCCGCGCTGCTCCCGTCGTCGGCTTTCCTCGACCAGCAGTTCTGCCCCCGATAGATCAAGGCCAACGGCGCCATCCAGCATCAACCCAAAGTGCTTTTGATTTGGTCGTTCCTTTTCTATGCGGCGAAACTCCTTCTCCATATACTCGACAGCGCCGAAATAGAGGGAGCCTTGTACCCGCGCGAAGACAGCTTGTGGGCATTCAGGAAGCTTCCAGAGAATGGGGCTCATAAAAGGACGGCCCGGTGCCCGTGCGTTCGGAACATTGATCGGTAAACCGGGTCGCATGGACTGGCGGAGAAATACAGACAGTGAAAGTGTCACGCCCACATAAATGGCGAACTCAAGATTGATCAGCAAGACGGCCGTAAAAGTTACGAGTAGGACAATGCTTTCTGATACGCTGGCGGTCAGAATATGCCTGATCTCTTTGAAATCGATTAGCTTCCAGGCGACGAGAAGAATAAGGCCCGCCATGGCTGGAATGGGAATGAATTCAATATAAGGCCCAATAAGCAAGAGAATGGCGAGCAGGAAAGCCGCCGCTAAAATTGAGGCCAGCGGCGTGCGAGCACCGGATTCGAAGTTCAACCCCGAACGAGTGAAAGAGCCGGACCCCATATAAGCGGAAAAAAAAGAACCCCCGATATTGGACAAACCCTGCCCAATGATTTCCTGATTGCTGTCCAGGCTTTGTTTTGATTTTGCCGATATCGCCCGCGCGATGGAAACCGCCTCAAGCAAGCCTATAAGCGCCAATGCGAAGGCACCGGAAGAGAGAGATTGAATTGATGCTAGCGATAAATCCGGAACAGCAAAAGGCGGCAAGCCCGATGGTATTGCCTGAACAAACTGGATGCCATGGTCCTCTGCGCTGAGGGCAAAGGCCAACCCACTTCCGAAAACCAAGCCTATAAGGTAATTCGGCCAACCTGGCCTAAGGCGCTTGCAAAGAATGGTTGCGGCGAGCGTTCCAAATGCGATGGAGAAGACATAGGGGTTTGCGTCTGGTATCGTCTCCCAGATACTGGTAAAAAAAGCCGATAGGTCACTCGGTCGTGCCAGATCTACTCCCAGAAATCCGGAAACCTGACTGAGGGCGATCAACACCGCGGCTCCAGCCGTAAATCCCACCATAACCGAATGTGAGACAAAGCTCACCAACTGCCCAAGATGGACCAATCCCATTGCGAGCTGAAATAATCCGGCAAGCAATGTAATAGTAAGGACAGCCGCAATGTAGTCAGCGCTGCCCGGCTCATACGTGCTGCTCAATGTCGCAAAGATGACAATGGAAATAGCGGTCGTAGGCCCGGAAACCAGGTGCCAGGAACTTCCAAACAGAGCGGCGATCACCGGTGTGACGATGGCCGTATACAGCCCGTATTGAGGCGGCAGACCGGCAATCGCAGCAAAGGCAATTGCCTGAGGTAGGACGATGGCGGCGCTTGTTATTGCGGCAATGGTGTCATGGCGGAGGGTTTTCGCGTTGACCCGTCCAACCCAATAGCGAAAGGGGAAAAGATCTCGCGCATCATGCGCCTTTAAAAAGGCCCTCGTTCTGGCGAACGCCATTTTCTATCCGCTTTCCCGTCCATAGAAAAGCCCCACCACATGCTGCGCCTCGGCGAAGAACAACCAGCGCTCAGTGACGACGCCAACGGAGACAGAAATAGCGGCGAGCCAGCACAACAGCAGCGGCGCAATATCGACTTTAATTGCAAGCAGGCATAGTAGTGGAATGGCGAAACCCGCGATACCGACGATCCGGCGGAGCTTTTGCGTGTGTTTGCGGGCGACCCTGAAGCCCATCTCGCGCATAACCCAATTATCTTCGGTATGAGGTGCTTCAAACTGCCGCACAGTCCCAATATGGCCCAATCCGGTTGCGGTGCCCGCAGTGCTCTTCGGGGGTGTCTTATCGACGGAAGACCAATACATATATTTGATCACAGTGCCGAGGATCAGGGTGACCAGGGCAATGGTAGCAATCGCCTGTACCGAGATACCAAAGCTTGCGGCGACAGCGGCCAGCCAAATCGCGCCGCTTGCCAATCCCAATGCTATATAAACCGGTGGTACCAGCCGGTGATGCCACTGACGAATTGTTTTAAGCGATGCGTAAATCATGGCGGTTGAGAAAATGGTCACAATGGCCATGATGGCGGCAAGCACGCCCCAAAGGCCCCATATCCCTCCATTTTCACCAAAAAGAACCCAGCCGGCAGCGAATAGAAGTGCGGGTCCGAAAGTTATCATCGCGGCGACACCTTCGCGCGATAACCAGGAGCTCCGCCACTGGGAAAAGGCGCGCCAGGCACGTTCGGGATGATGAAGATGGAAAGTGGATGACATCAGGCCAACACTCACCAGGCCCAGCGCGAAAACAATGGCGACCCCCCCGAACCAGCGATCTGCGGGCAGTAGTCCAAGTGGCGCAAGAATGCCCATGAGCGCGAGCATGCCATATCCGGCACCGGAAGTTGTTGTAAAGAAAATGACAGATGCGGCGGGATGCATGGCGTTATCCTAACTTCTCAAGAGCAGTATCCAACCAGCCCAGAACGCCACCAGCCCTGGGCTCCGATTTTCTGGGAAGCGGTGTATCTTTCTTTTGTTTGGGCCTTGGCGGCAAATATTTATTAACCGGTTTTGTGCCTTGCTCGGGCATTAAATCCATTCCGCCGCGGGCCATGACCAGAATGCTGACTTCTGATGTTGGATCGCCAAGATCACCAAAATGTCGGGCTTTCGACGGACAGGTACGGACGCAGGCGGGCTCGCGGTCTTCTTCGGGCAGGTTTTCGTTGTAAATACGGTCTACACATAATGTGCATTTTTTCATGACGCCGGCATCGGCATCCATTTCCCGTGCGCCATAAGGGCAACTCCAGGCGCAGAGACCACAACCAATGCACCAGTCTTCATTGACCAGAACAATGCCATCTTCGCTGCGCTTATAGCTGGCACCGGTCGGGCAGACAGTGACGCAAGGGGCATCCTCACAATGCAGGCAGGATCGCGGAAAGTGGACAATCTGCGCGGGCGCATCAGGCGGCGTAACCTCATAGGAGTGAACGCGGTTAAGCCAGGTTCCAGTGGGTTCCGCTCCATACGCATCCTGATCCGACAAAGGCGCGCCATAACCACCAGTATTCCATTCCTTGCAGTTGACCACGCAGGCCTGACAACCGACGCAGGTATCAAGGTCTATGACAAGACCAAGTTTACGGTCCGTGCTTTGCGGTAAGGTTGTCATTTCGTCCACTCCTTACCGTACGCAACGTCATCCGGCCCTTCGCCAACAGGGGACGCCTGCGGCTCAATTATCGGTTCTGATTGGCTAGTTTCCGGTTCTGCCTTTTCAATCCGGACCCGGAGGTCATACCACGCGCCCTGTCCGGTGATCGGATCGGAGTTTGACCATCGCATGCCGTCTCCTTTTGGCGGCAGCAGATCACTTATCAGATGGTTGAGCAGGAAGCCCTTTGTGGTTTCCGGCGCGCCGGGCTTTAGGGCCCAGGCGCCCTTGCGCTTGCCAATAGCATTCCAGGTCCAGAGTGTTTTGGAATTAACGGCTTCCATGCGCTGCACGGGTACTTTGATGCGTCCGTGATGAGAAATCACCCAGGCCCAGTCACCGTCCTTCAGGCCCGCTTCATCACAAACGGGACCCGGGACATATAACGGATTTCGACCATGGATTTGCCGGAGCCAAGCATTCTGCGTGCCCCAGGAATGATACATGGCTGCGGGGCGCTGAGTAATGGCATGCAACGGAAAGTCTTTCAGATCGCCAGACTTTTCGAGGATCTGTCCTTCAGAGGGTGGATACCAAAATGGCAGCGGATCGAAATTGTCCTTGATTTGCTGGCGTAGATTTTCAGGTGGGACCTGTTCGCCATGTCCTTCAGCACAGCGCTGAAACTTCGCCATGGGCTCCAGATAGAGCTGGAACGTCACAGGCTGCGGCGTATCGACAAAGCCCATGGAGACCGCCCAGTCTTGGTAAGCGGCATTTGCATGCTTGAAATACTGGGCTTCCGCCGGGATATGTTCGATGAAGAAACCACCATTCTTTATATAGTCTTCCAACTGCTCCGGATTTGGTTCGCCCCGTCCGCGCTTGGATTTATCTTTTCCGCGAAATCCCGCCAAGGGTCCGATGCCGGGTTTGCGTTCATGATTGACAATATAATCGGCATAATTCGCATATTTTGCATCGCCATTTTCATCAACCATACCTTTAAGGCCCAGCCGCGCGCCCAAATCCAAAAGGACACTTTGGAACCCACGGACCTCACGGTCTGGCTCGATCACCGGCCAGCGAATGGAATCAGCTGCCGCATCAGGCTCACTTACTGGCCTGTCCAGCATGGAGATACAATCATGCCGCTCAAGATAGGTGGTATCGGGCAGGATCAGATCGGCAAAGGCGACCATTTCAGATGAATAGGCATCAGAATAAATGATCTTAGGGATGACATATGTCCCATCATCATTTTTGGCCGATAACATGTCCATCATACCTTTGGAGTTCATCGACGAATTCCAGGCCATGTTCGCCATATACATAAACAGGACTTCGACCGGGTAGGGGTCACTGTGATAACAATTCGCAATTACAGTATGCATCAGGCCATGTACAGACAATGGATTTTCCCATGAGAAAGCCTTGTCGATACGCTTGGGGCTGCCATCGTCATTAATAAGGAGATCTTCCGGGCCACGCGGATAACCCAAATGCGGGCCGGCCAATGGTTGGTTTGGCGCATACTCGGCGTTTGGTACCGGATGCGCCTCCATTGGCTTTGGATAAGGAGGTTTAAAGCGGAAACCGCCCGGGCACTCGATGGAGCCCAATAGAATTTGCAAAAGATGCAGGGCACGACAGGTTTGAAAACCGTTGGAATGGGCAGAGATTCCGCGCATGGCGTGGAAGCTGACCGGACGGCCAATCATTTTCTCATGCCGCTCCCCGGTCATATCAATCCAAGGCTGATCGATCGTGATCTCTTCCTCAAAGGCAACGCGCGCAAGCTCGGCGGCCAACCGTGCTGTTTGTTCCGCCGGAATGCCTGTCTCTGCCGCTGTTGCTTCTGGCGTAAAAGCCGGGTCTGAATATTTTTCAGCCAGCAATTCAAAAACGGGGCGGGTTTTCCGACCGTCCTCAAGAGTGACCTCACCTTTCAGAGCGGCATCTCGGCGTATATCTTCAGCCGTGCCTAGCTGTCCGGTTTTCCGATCCATAGCCAGTGGCTTGCCGTCAGTATTTCGGGCGAACAGACCATGATCCGCTGCGCCTTCATCGTCGATAACGAGCCAGCCTGCATTTGTGTAGCGCAGCAAATAATCAACATCAATTTTACCAGCTTCCAGCAATTCGTGGATCAGGGATAAGATAAACAGCCCATCGGTTCCGGGAGTAACAGGTACCCATTCATCGGCAATGGCGTTATAGCCCGTCCGGATCGGATTAACGCCGACGATTTTTGCACCGCGTTCTTTCAGCCTGGACAGGCCGAGCTTGATGGGGTTGGAATCATGATCCTCAGCGACGCCAAAAATCATGAACATTTTGGTGCGTTCCCAATCGGGCTGGCCAAATTCCCAGAATGCGCCGCCCATGGTGTATATACCGGCAGCAGCCATATTGACGGAGCAAAAGCCGCCATGTGCCGCGAAATTCGGTGTGCCATATTGTTGTGCCCACCAGCCAGTGAAGGACTGGCTTTGGTCCCGTCCTGTAAAGAACGCAAGCTTCTTCGGATCGCGGGCGCGGCTTGTGGCCAGCCAGGCGACAGCCTTCTCCAGCGCTTCTTCCCACGAAATTTCCTTGAATTTACCTTCGCCCCTTTCACCGACCCGCATCAAAGGCGCGCGCAGACGCGATGGCGCGTAGTGCTGCATGATGCCTGCGGAACCCTTCGCGCAGAGCACGCCGCGATTAACGGGATGATCGCGGTTGCCTTCTATATAACGAATTTTGTTGTCGCGCAGATGGACATTTATCCCACATCGGCAGGCACACATGTAGCACGTCGTTTTCCGAATTTCGTCCGATACCTTGGGGGAGGTGTCTAGAGAAGGTTGAGGGGCATTGTTACTCATCGAACAAACCTTTTTAATACACTTCTATGAATGTCCCGCTAGGGCTTGAGCTTGAACGACAGTGACGGCGACCATACGATAAACATCTTCAGAATTACAGCCCCGAGATAAATCATTTGCAGGTTTTAGTAAACCTTGCAAAATTGGACCGATGGCCTTGGCGCCGCCAATACGTTCGGCAATCTTGTAGCCAATATTTCCGGAATTAAGATCGGGGAAGACGAAAATGTTGGCTTGGCCAGCGACATCAGATCCGAAGGCTTTCTTCCGGGCGACATCTTGATTAATCGCTGCATCAAACTGAATGCCGCCCTCCACAGCGAGCTCTGGACGCCGTTCTTTCAATAATGCCGCTGCATTCTCGATTTTGTCCACGTCTGGATGATCGGCGCTATGTCGTGTCGAAAAGGAGAGCATGGCGATTTTTGGTGTTAGTTTTAAAAGCGATTGGCCGCTATCTGCAGCAGCAGATGCAATTTCAGCCAATTGGTTTTCGTCGGGTTGCACGATCAACGCGCAATCTGCAAAGACAACGCCGCCCTGTATCGGATGGAAGTCCTCGTACATCAACATAAGAAAGAAACTTGAAACCATGGAATAGTTTGGGTCAACGCCAATGATCTGCAAGGCAGATCGGACAACATCCCCTGTGGTATGTGCGGCGCCTGCGACAGACCCGTGCGCGTCCCCCAGATGTACCATCATATCGGCAAAATTCAGGGGATTTTTTATCGCTGTTTTGGCATCTTCAAGGCTGACGCCCTTATGCTGGCGCAACGTATGATACGCTGCTGCGTATGCGTCGTTGTTGGGAGAGTGTTCCGGATCAATGACAGTGACCTCGTCTTCAATATCCCCGGCGGCACGGGTCAGTTTTCTAACATCCTCCACCGGCCCTAAAAGCGTAATCCTGGCGATCCCGCCCTGCAATGCCTGTACGGCACCGTCGACGATGCGTTCATCAAGCCCTTCCGCCAGCACGATATGTAGTGGTGCCGAGCGGGCCCTTGTGATTAGGTCATCAAATTGTTTCACGGCTGCCGTTGCCCCGGTTAGTTGTATGCCCACTAAATTATTGGCAGTGCGTTTGGAGTGTTGCGAAGGAGGATAAGTGTTCCTCCCTCGCGGTTGTCACTACGCGCCTTTCTGAGGGCGCATATCTTTAGCATCAACACCTGCAACAGAAACCGGTGCCTTCATGGCGTCGCGCCGGAAGGGCTCCCCAAGCTCCTGATTGAGGATGACTTCGATGAAAGTTGTCACACCATCATCCTGAGCTTTACAGGCTGTTTTCAATGCTTCAGTCAGTTCATCCTGTGTTTTTACCGCAACACCCTTCAGGCCGCAGCCTTCCGCGACCCGTGCGTAGCTTAAATGCGGATCCAGCTCAGTACCGACGAAGTTATCGCTGTACCAGAGAATGGAATTCCGCTTTTCTGCTCCCCATTGGTAGTTTCGGAAAATCACCATGGTGATTGCCGGCCATTCATCACGGCCAACGGACGACATTTCATTCATCGAGATACCAAAAGCACCGTCACCGGCAAAGCCGACGACCGGTGTGTCTGGACACCCGATTTTTGCGCCAATAATGGCTGGAAAACCGTATCCGCAAGGCCCGAACAAGCCCGGAGCCAGATATTTCCGACCCTCATCGAACGTAGGGTAGGCATTGCCAATGGCGCAGTTATTTCCGATATCGCTGGAGATAATGGCCTCTTTCGGCAAGCCTGCCTGAATGGCCCGCCAAGCCTGGCGTGGTGACATTCTATCAGCATCGCGTTTCCGCGAATCTGCATTCCATGTTGTCCCGGGATCGTCATCTTCGTGGTCCATGCTGGAAAGCGCCTGCAACCAGGAGGACTTTGCCTGATGAATGATGGCTTTGCGCTGGTCGCGATCCGTGTCTCCTGCCGTATCGGAAAGCAGCGCCAGAAGCTGCTGCGCTACGATTTTCGCATCGCCGCAAATTCCGACCGTGACTTTTTTGGTCAGGCCGATCCGATCGGAGTTCATGTCGACTTGAATAATGTCGGCATCCTCCGGCCAGTAATCCATGCCATAACCAGGCAGAGTAGAGAAGGGATTTAGCCGGGTACCAAGGGCCAGAACAACATCTGCCTGCTTGATCAGTTCCATTCCGGCTTTCGAGCCGTTATAGCCCAAAGGGCCTGCCGCGAGAGGATGGGAGCCTGGAAAGCTATCATTATGTTGATAGCCGCTGCAAACAGGTGCATCCAAACGTTCTGCCAACTCTACACAGTCTGGGATCGCGCCGCCAATGACAACACCTGCACCAGAGAGAATGACCGGGAATTTTGCGTTGGAAAGCAGCTCTGCGGCTCTTGCAATGGCGTCTGCGCCTCCGGCGGGGCGCTCAAGGCGGACAATCTGCGGCAATTCAATATCGATTACCTGCGTCCAGAAGTCACGCGGCACGTTAATTTGCGCAGGGGCTGAGCCGCGAATGGCTTTCTCGATCACTCGGTTCAGAACTTCGGCCATGCGGGAGGGGTCACGCACTTCTTCCTGATAGCAGACCATGTCCTTGAACAAGGCCATTTGCTCGACTTCCTGAAAGCCGCCTTGGCCGATTGTCTTGTTAGCGGCTTGCGGCGTGACCAGCAGCATGGGTGTGTGGTTCCAGTAGGCGGTCTTGATGGGTGTCACAAAGCCGGTAATACCAGGGCCGTTCTGGGCAATAGCCATGGCCATCTTGCCGGTCGTGCGTGTGTAACCGTCACAAATCATGCCGGCATTAGTCTCATGGGCACAGTCCCAGAATGTAATACCAGCTTTGCCGAACAAATCAGAAATCGGCATCATGGCAGATCCGATAATCCCAAACCCATGCTCGATACCGTGCATTTGCAGAACCTTGATAAAGGCTTCCTCTGTCGTCATCTTCGTCATTTTAGTTTCCTATCCCAAATGTTGCGACGCTACCCTAGCCGCCGCCTCTGATTCCTCGCCCAAACATACGGCGTGCTTTGTGTTTTCTCTTATCATCCTGCCAAAACGTCCCATGCGGTAGGTCCAGATTGAAAGAATGGCTCACTCCAATTCATGCTTTCCTCTCATATTGACACTCAAACGTGATGACGCTGCTTCTGAAATTCGTAGTTTTTAGGATCCCGGATGATCTTCCAGGATCATGTCAGATGCTTTTTCACCGATCATGATTGTGGGTGCATTGGTATTGCCGGAGACGATGGTTGGCATGATCGACGCGTCAGCGACGCGTAATCCTTTAACGCCATATACGCGTAAGCGTTCGTCAACGACCGATTGCGGATCATCCCCCATTTTACAGGTGCTGGTCGGGTGATAAATGGTTTGGGAAATATTCCTTGCTGCTTCCAGCATCTCTTCATCCGTATTTGCGACGATACCGGGCGTTCGCTCCTGGACGATAAAGGGTGAGAGGGACTTGGTTTCAGCGAGTGCCCTGGACAACCGCATTCCCGCAACAGCCGTTTCCTGATCGAGAGATGTCGACAGATAATTGGGTTGTATGGATGGATAAGCATGCGCATCCGGAGATTTGATTGTTATGGAACCCCGGCTTTCCGGTCGAAGCTGACAGACAGACGAGGTAATGCCAGAAAATGGGTGCATCTCAAGTCCGGGCTTGTCAGCACTTAAGGGCTGGAAATGGAACTGAACATCCGGTGTTGCATATTCCGGGCGGGTTTTTGCGAAAACACCGACCTGGCTGGCCCCCATGGCCATTGCGCCTTTTCGGAACAGCGCATAGTTGGCGCCGATCCACATGCGCCGGAAGAAGTTATTTATTTCATCGTTCAAGGTTGGAACATTAACTTCAAAGACCATCCGTACTTGCAAATGGTCCTGAAGGTTCTCGCCAACACCGGAAAGATTTTTTAGCACAGGAATTTCAAGCTTATTGAGCAGATCTCCTGGACCAATGCCTGATATCTGAAGAATTTGAGGGGAACCAATGGCACCCGCACAGAGGATGACCTCCCCACCAGGCTTCAGATGGGCATCTCTGGTTATGCCCTTAACGTCAAACCGAACACCGGACGTTGTTAGCTCTCCATCAGAGTTGAACAGCAGTTTCTCTGTATGTGCATGGGTGATGATGTCCAGATTTGACCGGCTGCGAACCGGATTGATATAGGCGACCGCCGAGGAGCATCTTCGACCGTTTTTTGATGTAAGCTGAAAATACCCGGCGCCTTCCTGATTTTCCCCGTTGAAATCATCATTTCGCGGAATGCCAATTTCCTCCGCGGCATCAATGAAGGCTCTACAGACTTCACGATGGACCCGCATGTCGGATACCGAGAGGGGGCCATCTGCGCCATGATAATCATCCTCCCCACGCTCCTGTTTTTCGGCGCGCCTGAAATAGGGAAGGACATCGTCCGCAGACCAACCGGCGTTGCCGAGCTGGCGCCAATGGTCGTAATCCTCATGCTGCCCACGTATATAGAGCAAACCATTGATCGAACTGGACCCGCCCAGTGTTTTCCCTCTTGGCCAGTCAATGGAGCGACCATTCAATCCCGGATCCGGATCAGTTTTGTAGCACCAGTCCGTTGAAGGATTATGGAGCGTCTTGAAATACCCAACGGGAACATGGATCCAGGGATTCCAGTCCCGGCCACCGGCTTCCAGGAGCAAAACTTTCTTTGATGCATCCGCGGAAAGTCGGTTGGCCAAGACACAGCCTGCTGATCCGGCACCGACGACAATGAAGTCGTAAATATCTTCAGAGGTGGATGGGGCGGTCATGCTTGCTGCGTTTCCTTATGATAGTACCGAAACAGAGACGGGCTTATAGTCAGAAAGAGTAATTTTCTGAGCGCAGTGTTGCATAAACAAGGCAATATATCAATAGTGAGATAAAATATTTCATTATTGATATTTAGAAAAGATTAAGCAATTTATTAGCGAATGCAGGGAGATCCCGCGATTTGATTTTTTGCGGAAGCAAAATTCAATCATCTGAATGATTTCTACACCTATACTGATACAGAGTTATTTTGGGGACGAATAGAGGGAAGAATGATACGGCGAGCGAGCGTTCAGTTGTTGCTCATACTTGTGAGCTGCTGTTGTTTAATTGAGTAATGAGTTCAAATTGACTCCAATATTGGGTTTATGTAATATTAATAATATATATTTGGGGGCGCAAATGAGAAAATTTGTTACTGTCTTACTTATGGTTGTTATGCTGTCCACCACTAGCAGGATTGCAGTGGCAAGCCCCGGTGGTGATGGTGGAGGTATCGTCCAAATCCTTGTTTCAGCGTTTGCAAAGCCTGAAGGATTTATAAGGGTTGCACTGGTACAAATTGTCGTTTTGACAGCATTCTTCGCACCTCAGGCCCTTATTAGAAGTTCACGACAAGTTGCTCTCGCCAATTTGGTGCTATCGGGTACGCTGACATTGGCATATTTTCTGTATGCCATCACCGAATTGTTCCGATATTTAGTGTATCACGTATTTTTCGTGCAGCCATATTTTTACAAGACTTCCTCAACAGTCAGCAGCAGCCCGCAAGATACCCAATCGGGCCAGTGGAGTGCGTCGGATCCGGAACTGGCGGCATCAATTAAAGCTTACCAAGAGGACGCGGATGCGGATAAAGAAGACGCTATCGATGAAGCTGTGGAAGCTGCATTACGAGATCCGGAAGTCGCCGCACATTACCTCAAATTTGCTACGCCAGAGGTTCGCGCTGCTGTTGAAAAAGCGCTGGACGACGAGCTTGACGACGTGGAAATTCAATAGGGAAAGGTGATAAAAATGATGAACATAGTTAGACCTTTCTCCCGCAATCGATTGGTTCTTGCACTTTTTCTCTCAATGTCTTTGCTCCTGACAGGATGCTCGGAAGGTACCGGAGACGATAAAGGCAATTTCCTTGGCTTGTCACTTGGCTCCCCGTCAAAGGAAATAGTTGTCAAGGGCGCGCCACTCGGGGCTGAAGAAATTCCTTGGCATATCCAGTCAACCGTTGCTGCGACGGTACTACGCCTCAAAGGTGGCGACCCGGATGAAATTGATACGAAATTCAACATTGTTGGAAGCGGCGGTATCGGTGAAGATGAGACCACTGATATTAAGAATTTCGGTGTTCAGAATGTTCAGATAAATGATTTTTTCCGCCCTGCTGAGGCACCGGAACTCTATCGGCTGGGAGCTCGCCTGATCATGGTAGGGCCAGCTGGCCGGAGACTAGGCCTATCCTTTGTCGCTGATTATGAGTTATCGAAAGACCAAGTCGTCTTGAAAGGGTTTGATTGGGATTATATCCGGGCGGCCGCTCCAGGAGCCGAAACATATATTATTCCAACCGAAGCGCTGGCTGCACTTGATGAAAAGACGGCCAAAGATTACACAGATTTTCGATCACATATATTGACGAATGCTGTGTCGACTGGTGACAATGCAACATCGGTGCAAAATGAAGACTATTCGATTGTCACGTTTGTTATGGATCGTCTTTTAGTTGATGATAAATTTGAGCTTCGAATAAGCGATGTAGAAGACGGTAACGAAGGTTATACGGAAGACAGTCGGTATATCGTACATGATGGTGGTTGGGTGACGGCTGTTATCCCTGGAAAGTTTTCCCTATCTGATGAAAAGGCTTTCTGGATAAAAGCAGTATATATGCCGAAAACTGAGAAAAAAGGGTTTCTTGGTTTTCTGACAAATGAAGAACTGATTGGATTGTTCAGTACAGCGAACCTGTCATCAACAACAGAGTAAAACCACGCTCTAAATCAGTTTAGCGTCACGTTGTCTACGCTTACCTCCGGTTAAAATGGATTGTTGACAATTGTTTGTCGATTTTATCGGGATGTCTGACATGAGTTAACAACAGGTATCCATTTTACTCTAAGGCTGCAAAGTCGTCTTCTCTATAATAACTGGCGGATATAGAATGGTTCATTCGGACGCTGGAGCTCACGATTACGGAGCAATTCATAAACAGGGAAAATCAAAAATGCTAAAAAAGCTATCACAGGGATTATTAGTTCTTGGGGTCTCCATATTTGGATACAATGCGAGTGTTTTGGCGGCGGATGCCGCATCATGTAAGACGGTTCGATTTTCAGATGTAGGCTGGACGGATATTACGGCGACGACGGCCGCTGCCTCAGTTGTTCTGGATGCACTTGGGTATGAGCCGACGGATACTGTTTTGTCGGTGCCCGTAACGTATGCCAGCCTTAAAAATGGCGACATCGACGTTTTTCTTGGAAACTGGATGCCAACCATGGAAGCTGATATCGCGCCATACCGTAAAGACGGCTCAGTTGAAACGACGGGCATGAATTTGTCCGGGGCAAAATATACTCTGGCGGTCAATAAAGCTGCGGCAGACGGCGGCCTCAAGAGCTTTGCCGATATCGCCAAGCATAAAGATAAGCTGGACGGGAAAATATACGGGATCGAGCCCGGCAATGACGGAAACCGTCTGATACAGGACATGATTGATAAGGATGCCTTTGGCTTGAAAGGCTTTGAGGTCGTTGAATCCAGTGAGCAAGGAATGTTGGCGCAGGTCGCGCGGGCAGATCGGAAAAAGGAATGGGTGGTGTTTCTTGGATGGGAACCTCATCCGATGAACGCAACTTTCGACATGACTTATTTGTCCGATGGCGATGATTATTTCGGCCCGAATTTTGGGGGCGCTGAAGTTTTCACTAATGTCCGTAAGGGATATGTTGCGGACTGTCCCAATGCGGGGAAATTGATTTCCAACATGAAATTCTCGCTGGCCATGGAAAATGAAATCATGTCAGCCATTCTCGACGATGGACAGGAGCCCAAAAAGGCGGCAGCTGTCTGGCTTAAAAAGAACCCCGATGTGCCGATGGGCTGGCTCTCCGGCGTCACGACAATGGATGGCGGGGACGCGTCCAAGGCGCTCAAAGAAAATCTAGGTAACTAGATAAAATTAACGGCCGGGTATATCCCGGCCGTTTTTTTGTTTACCCTGAGGGGCGCACGAAAATCAAAAGAGGGGACGACGAATGGAATGGCTCACCGACCATAAAATTCCGCTTGGCAACTGGATCAGGGATGGGGTCGATTTACTTCTCGATCATGGCGCCTGGATTTTTGACAATTTTTCGGATGCTCTGGCATTTATAATCG
>Ga0315338_1000915_pt1 | contig 47707 bp, 39 predicted proteins | sample ASW8metaG_FD_204518 | JGI IMG/M metagenome (GOLD analysis project Ga0315338, IMG submission 204518) | Ammonia-oxidizing marine archaeal communities from Monterey Bay, California, United States - ASW #8 | ecosystem: Environmental > Aquatic > Marine > Coastal | place: USA: California | collected... | reverse complement strand
GGGGCCAGCAATGCGAACGCACATCGCGCGGGCGAGTTGTCAGGCCAGGTTGAAACGCTGCAGAGCGAGCTAGACCAACAGCGGGCCGAGCGCGAAGGTCTCGCAGCTGAACAGACAGCTTTAGGCGACCAGCTCCGAGAAACGGAGCAGCACCTCGCCGAACGAGACCATACAGTTGGAGAGTTGCGCCACCAGCTGGAGCAGGCCGAAGCCTCTAGCCACACCAGTTCGCAGCACGCAGCAGAGTTGTCCCAGAAGATAGAAACACTTCAGCACGAGTTGGATCAACAGCGTAGCGAGCGCGAGCAGCTTGCTAGCGAACAGTCAGCGCTCAACAAGCAGCTGCAAGTACTAGAGCAGAACCTAGCCGAGCGCGGGCACAACGTCGAAGACTTACAACGCCGGTTGGAGGAATCTGAGGGGGCCAGCAATGCGAACGCACATCGCGCGGGCGAGTTGTCAGGCCAGGTTGAAACGCTGCAGAGCGAGCTAGACCAACAGCGGGCCGAGCGCGAAGGTCTCGCAGCTGAACAGACAGCTTTAGGCGTCCAGCTCCGAGAAACGGAGCAGCACCTCGCCGAACGAGACCATACAGTTGGAGAGTTGCGCCACCAGCTGGAGCAGGCTGAAGCCTCTAGCCACACCAGTTCGCAGCACGCAGCAGAGTTGTCTCAGAAGATAGAAACGCTTCAGCACGAGTTGGATCAACAGCGTAGCGAGCGCGAGCAGCTTGACTCAGCACTGGCAGGCCACAGCGACCAAATGCAGGAACTGGGTCAGAATATTGTCGAACGTGACCACCAAATCGAAGAATTAAATCTCCAGTTGAATCAGGCACGGGAAGCCGCCAATAGGGACGAGGAGCAGACGGCCGGATATATCGCCACAATCAACGAGCTTAAAGAAGAGCTGCATCACAAGGATGAGCAACGAGCCCATCTAGACGAACTACAGTCAGGGTTCGCCCGACTGCGACAGGAGCTCGAAGATACTATAGCCGAACGAGATCGTTCGATCGAGGATCTGCACCATCAACTTAACGAGGCGGACCAGGCGGCACGTGCGTCTCGAGACGGTGAAGCATCACTAGCAGAGAAAGTGAGCACACTTCAGGGGAAACTTGACGAACAGCGAGAGGAGCGCGACAGATTAGCCTCCGCCGAAGCGGAGGTCGGTACCCGCCTGCACGAATTGGAATCGTCGCTCGCCGAACGTGATCGCCAGATCGAGGAGATGCGACACGATCACGAAAACGTCTGCAAAAGCCTTCAATCGCTCGAAGAGAACTCCATAGAACAGATCGAAGCCTACAAGCAGCTGGAAGGGCAGTGTGCTGAGTTATGCGTCGAACGTGACAAACTGGCTGCTATACAATCAGATCATGATGAACAACAGCAATCAGTCGAAGAGGGTTTAGCAGAGCGAAATAGAACGATCGAGGAATTAGAAGCTCAGCTTTCAGATGCCATTAGTTGCCGTGACGATATGGAAAGCGAGCTGGGAAGACAATCCGAAAGCTCTCGCAGCCTCGAAGACGAAGTGAATCAACTTCGCGCGAAGTGTCAAACATTCTCAGAAGAGCAGGATGCGGATCTGGTTCGACGACAAGAGCTAGAAAAAGCGGTTGCCGATTTCGATGAGAACATCGCTGCTCTAAATGGGGAACTCGAGTCGTCTCGGCAAGAAGTTCAGGCGTTGCAGAATGCGACCGAAGTGGACTCGGATTCGCGAGAAACTTTAGAGACCGAGTTGGCCGAATTACGGGAGCTTAACGACGAGGCAAATCAGAGATACGAAGCTGAATTTGAACGGCGACAATCAGCCGACCAGGAAATCGCTCAACGTGACAATCGTATCGAGTTGCTAGAGATAGATCTCCATAGTGCCCAGACCGAAAACGGTCAGTCATCGGATAAGCTGGCTCGGGTGGAGCAGGAGCGAGTGTTATCCGAAGAACAGGCCAACCAACTACGCGAAGAGATTGAGACCCTCATCGCCAGTAAGGACGCCTCGGCAGAACAACTCTCCCAGGCTCAGCAAGAGCGGGATGATCTATCCACTGAGTTAGAAACCTATCGGGAGGAGCTGCAGGAGATACGGCAGCAAGCCGAATCGAGTTCCGAGGAAGCGAACGCTTATACCGAGCGACTTGCCACACTGGAGCATGCTACCTCCGCGTTAGAGGAGGAGAAGCTCGCTTTGGAGCAAGCACAGTCCTTACTCGCTGCAGAGAGGCATTCCCTGGAGCGAGCCCAGTCTGAGTGGAATGAAGAGATACAAGGACTCGAAAGTGAGAAGACTGACTTCGATCAGCTGAAGAATTCCTTGGAGGAGGAAAAGTCTGCACTGGAACGTGCGATGTTGGCGTTAGAACATGAGAAGGTGGAGCTGGAAAGCCGTCTCGGCACGGAACTAGTTAGGATGGGTGAATTGTCCTCCGATCTCGAGCAGACCCGTCAGCAACAATGTGAAGATCAGCAACGAATGCAGGAAGCGGAGTCGCAAAAGCAAGAGGCCCAGGCCGAATTAGAAACTATCAGAGAGCAGTTAAGTGTCGCCGAGCAGGCATTAGAACAATCCTCAGCCTCAAGTGAGGCCTCGCCTGACCGTGACGAACCGACCGTTGCCGAACAGAACGAAGTGGAAAATGAAGCTTCGGCCGACTCGTCTCCTGAAGAGAATCCCACAGCCGAGGCTATCGAGCACCTGCGTGAGCTTTCAATGTGGTCGGATGAAGAGAAGCCTGCAGATCAGCAGGAACAGAGTCAAACTGCCGAAGAAGAAGCCAACACGAGCGATTTTCAACCGCCATCGTTTATCGATCAGCATAGCCACTTGTTCCACGAAGATGAATCGGTTGAGATTGCTGACGAATTGCCACTCCCACCTGCCGAGCGTGTGGATGTTGAGCCGACGCATTCAGAGCCACAACAAGAAGAGGCGGGAGAGGCCTCTCTGGAAGAGTACATGAGCAGCTTGATGAGCAGGGTACGAGGCGAGTCGAGCGTACCAGCCACTCAATTCGAGTCCCAGCCGGCGGTGCCACCTAAGGTGTCTATCGCATCCAAAGACGAGGTTTCGCACCGAGAGTCGTCGCAACAGGATACGGGATCGGAAGACGAAGCATTCGAACCGTTTGATTTCGACACAATGAAAAGTGCTTCGAATAAGCCGCCGTTGCCAACCGACATGAAAGCGATGCGTGAATTGGCCAACAGCAGCGCTCGCAGTGCAATTGCCAAACACAGCAAGCGTCGCCACTGGGAATCTGCCCTCAGCAGGTTGCTGATATTTGTGATTTCTACGAGTGTGGCGGCCCTGATGATGGTTACAGCCGGGAGCTTCACTAGCCCTCTCTTCTTTGGCGGCTTGATACCAGCTTTCGCGGGTATGCATTGGGGCGCAAAATTGTTGAGAGACTCTCTAGATGCGATTCGCGAGGGATCTAAAAAGGAGTCAAGACCCGCAGAGATCATGCTTGAAGAAGGTCCCTTACCCATCGACGGCAGAGCTGAGCCCAATCCCAGAGGTCGCTAGAAGCCTCGGTCAGCTCTTACGTCGTCAAAATCGCGCAAGTGGTAATCGATCCCCACAAAGTCAAGCACGCGGCGCAGACCTGCCAGAGCGACGCCCATGCCGTCGGGACCACTGTATCCGCCGAACTGTCCGCCACCCTTCACATGCGGTTCTAGATCGAGAAATACGCCGGGAATATCGCGTCGCTTTAGACGTCGTTCTAGCTTGGGCAACTCCGTCGAAAAGTCCTGTAATATTTGCACATGCCCAGCATCACCTTCATCAGCCGGGACGAAATTCTTCAGCATGTCTTCTTCAACGTGCCCGGAGCGCGAAGTTAGTGTTGGATCGTGATAATCTTTGATGTGCATCCAGCCAATGCTGGGCTTCATCGCCAAGTACTGCTCGTAGCACTGCTGAGTCGTGAATCCCTGGCAGATAATGTTGCCGCCATCGAAGATTGTCATCAAGGCAGGATGATTCACGCGGCGATGCAGTTCGGCCATCAGCTGGCCTGTCTGACCGACCAGATTGGCCTCTATCTCTAGCCCGAAAGTGAGATCGCTACGGTGGCAGGCTTCGGCAATCTCGCCAAGTTGATCAACCGCCTGCGGAAGATGGTCCCAGGGATCGGTGCCCTTGGGGTGGTAGAAGGAAAACCCGCGGATTAGTTTCGTCTCAAAGGCATGTGCCAAGTCGCAGGCCTTCTTGACTTCGGTACTGAGATACTTCTTGAACGGCACGTAGGGGTTCTTCGTACCGTCTTCTTTCTTGGAGAGTTTTACTTTGCCGATGGGGGATCCAATCGACGAGACGTTCATTCCGAATTCATCTTCCAGATGTCGTAGCTTCGTGATTTCGCCCTTGGTGAGCTTCATCACGTTCTTCACGCCATTGCCGACATCAACGAACCTCAAGCTGTAGTATTGCATCCCCAGCGCGGCGAAAGCAGCAAACTGTTCGACGGCGGTCTTATGGATTGCTGCTTCGTCAGCAAATCCTGAGAGAATTACTTCCGGTCGATGAGGCATCGAAGGTGGGTTCCTTCCTAAAGAGGTTTACGATTAGGCAGTTGCAGTGTGTTCAACGGTTACGCATTCGGTCATTCCGCCGCGTGCGTTGAAGGCGGCTCTAATTTCCATCCAGCGTGGCGACAGAACAGCAACCAGGTCGTCGAGAATTACATTGGTTATATGTTCGTAAAAGATCCCCTCGTTGCGGAAACTTTGTAGGTAGAACTTCAAGCTCTTCAGTTCTACGCATTTCTCAGCAGGAGTGTACGAGATTGTTAGTGTTCCAAAGTCGGGCTGACCTGTCTTAGGGCAGACTGAGGTGAACTCGGGACAACCGATCTCGATTCGATAATCTCGGGCTGGAAACTGATTCTCGAAGGTCTCTAGCAGGTTGCGGAAGTCGCTCATTATAGGCATCTCCTTTCGGCGAGCCTTCGATTGTGGCATGATATGGTGGCGGCGGAAAGAGGCCCCCAACGAAATACGAAACGACACACGGATTGCGAATGATAGATTCTGATTCTAAGACCCGAGATTCGGAAAAATCGGCAGTTGTTTTACTTTCCGGGGGATTGGATTCGGCTACGATCTCTGCGTTAGCGATTCACAAGGGCTACCGCGTACACGCGCTGAGCATCGACTATGGCCAGCGGCATCGGTTCGAACTGCAGGCGGCCCGCCGTGTGGCCGATGCGATTGGGGTTGCAGAGCATAAAGTGCTCGCCATCGATCTGGCCAGTTTCGGCGGCAGTGCCCTGACTGCTGATATCGAAGTTCCACGGAACCGCACTCAGGACGAGATGGGCCAAGGCATTCCGATCACTTATGTACCAGCTCGGAATACGGTGATGCTTTCGCTTGCTTTGGGCTACGCCGAGGTGCTGGGTGCGGCAGATATCTTCATAGGCGTCAACGCAGTCGACTATAGCGGTTATCCCGACTGTCGGCCGGAATACATCGAAGCATTCCGTAAGCTCGCGAATCTCGCCACAAAGGCTGGTGTTGAAGGGTCGAGTCAGTTCCAAATTCATGCCCCTTTGATTACGATGACCAAGGCCGAGATCATTCAACGAGGCGTCGAGCTGGGTGTCGACTATGGTCTGACACACACCTGCTATTCGCCAAATGACGCGGGTATTTCTTGTGGCCTATGTGATGCTTGCCATCTGCGCCGCAAAGGATTTGCCGAGGCCGGACTTGTGGACCCTATTGAGTATCAATCGTGAAGATCGCGGAAATCTATAAGTCAGTTCAAGGCGAAGGGCTCCTCACTGGTACTCCGAGTGTGTTCGTTCGGGTAAGTGGGTGCAACCTGCGTTGTTGGTTCTGCGATACGCCTTTCACTTCCTGGGCACCAGAAGGAAGTGACATGGCAGTCGACGAGATCGTAGCCCAGGTCGAAGAGTGGGATTGTCGGCACGTTGTGCTGACGGGCGGCGAGCCAATGCTGTTCGCAGAATTGTTGCCACTGGCTGATCGACTTCGGGAACGCTCGTTGCATATCACTGTGGAAACAGCCGGCACGCTCTACCTGCCCGTCACTTGCGATTTAATGTCTATCAGTCCCAAGCTTGCCTCCAGCGGCCCAGAGCCTGCGCAGCATCCTCGTTGGAGTCGTCGCCACGAGCGGCAACGGTATCAGTCTGACGTGCTGCAGTCTTTGATGCACCGATACGCCTACCAGATAAAATTCGTTGTTGATCGTGCGGCGGAGCTCGACGAGGTCGAAGGCTTTATTTCGGCGTTTCCTACAGTCCGTAAGGACTGCGTGATGCTTATGCCGCAAGGAGTAACCCAGTCGGAACTCGCCCACCGGACAACATGGCTGGAACCCTATTGCCACGAGCGAGGCTGGACTTTTTGCCCGCGGAAACAAATTGAATGGTTTGGCCCCGTGCGGCGAACTTAGGAGCTATGCTCGACGAGCGCCGCTTCAATTTCTTTTACAGCCTGCTGCAGAGACGCCACGGCCATTTGAAAATTTGTATGCGTCGATACTTCTGGCTGGAGTTTAGCAAACTGTGCGCACGCCATGCGCAACTTTCCAAGCTTCTTTTTTGCTTGCTTCAGATACTCCTCGGCGTCTTGAGCCTTCCATGCAGTACCTAAAGCGAGCATGTAGTCGTAAAGCGTCCGTTGTACGTCGCCCAGTTCGTCATCTTCTTCTAGCTCTTCGCTATGCTTAATAAAAGTGCGTACCATCCACACATGGCTCAATAGAGCGTCAACGCGATGCATAGTTTCGTAAGAATTCATAGGAGCTGTTATGAAGGAAGAACCCAAAGGAAAGACTAACTTAGCCGCGAGCTGACAGCTCGCCGATGACCGATTGGAGGCTATTCTTTTTCACTCTCGTTCTCACCCGCTACCTCAGGCTCCGCTTTCGGAGTGGGGGGAGAGTCTTTCGCGGATTCTGCCTCAGCCTCAGAAGGAGGCGCACCCCTTGGGGCAAACACCAGCACAATTGCCGCCCCGGCAATTACCAGAATCAGTCCGGCCAGAAACATCGCGTTCACATCTTCCCACAGTCCGCCAAGAATTGTCGTTAACAGCGTATTTACCACCGGCGCTCCACCAAATACCAACGGCATGACATACACCGGGCGACCGCCAAAATTGAAAGCCATGATGATCCCTAGCGCACCGATGGCACCCGCAGCGCCGGCGGCAAGGCTCCAGAGCGTGCCGGAGAAGGTGTAGGCGCTCGATTCAGGCACACCTGCCAACCACAGATTCGGAACGACTACCGCGATGGCGAAATATGCCAAGCCGACGCACAGCAATGGCCGCAGCCGACTATGGTGCATCGCGGCTTGGCCCTTGTGGAGCACTGGTCCGTAACAGCCCCAGCAGACGACAGTCAGGACGATCGAAACTAGCTGCATCAGAAAGCTTCCCACCGGTCCAGTTTCTGACGTGGCGACCTCGCTCTCAGCACTGTCGTCGACGACCTCAGCCGGCTTCGGCTCAGGTGCTGGCTCTGACCTGGGGGCAAAGCGCAAGACGGTAATCGCGCCCAACAGTACCATCACCAACCCGGCGATAAAGATCGGGCTGATTTCTTTCATGCGGCCTGCCCACTTTATCGTGACGAAGGAATTCACGACTGGAGCGCCGCCGAAGACTAAGGGCATCACAAAGACAGGTCGGCCACCAAAGTTGAAGGCCATGATGATCCCTAGCGCTCCGATCGCCCCTAGTGCGCCTCCGGCAAGACTGAAGACGATTCCTCGAACGGTCCAATCGCCTTGTTCGCCTCTTAGCTTCAGTAGTACGGCAGGAACAATTACGCCAATGGCAAAGTATGCCAGCCCAACACAGACGAACGGCCTCATCCTTGCGAGTCCGCCATCGGTTGACATTCCGTGCTGACCCCAGTGAAGAACTGGTCCGTAGACTCCCCAGGCCAAGATGGTCACCATGAACGAAGTGACGACAAACAGCATGCTGCGCATGAGAAGATTTCTCGTAGGGGAGGCGTGACCAGATAGACGCCACTCTAATCGACAAGTGAAGGTGATGCTAGTCGCCGCGCAACGCCGCCACAAGCGGCGCACGCACCGCGGCGCGAACAGCCAACCCTCCAGCAAGTGTGCCGGCCAACCCAACCGCCAGTAACATTGCCGCTAGAGTCGCCCAAGGGGCGCCTGCCTCACCAAGCCACCAATGGGGTAGCACTGCCACTGCAGCTGCCAGACAGCCAATCCCTAAGCCTCCTAGCAAGAGCACGAGGTTCTCGCCCAGCACGAGCTCTGCCAACCGGCCGCGACGCATGCCAGTGCTGCGCAACAACGCAAGTTCGCCACGACGCTCCAGAACGCTACGCAATTGGGCAACAGCCAAGCCGAAGATTCCCAGCAACAGTCCTAATGCACCCAGCATCTGAAATGTCGACAGATAAGTGTTCTGTACAGCCATGAATTCGCTCAAACGGTCGCGTGTCATCACGACGTCGAAGCCGAAATCTTCCAGTCGCGATTCTAGCAGTCTCGAAAGATCTTCGATCGGGTGAGAATTTCCCCGAATGAGAAACATCTGGTGTCCCTCATTATTTGGAAACAGTTTTAGGAAATTTGTTTCGCTCATTAGCAGGTCGCCTTGCAGCACACTGCCTGCGAGCAGACCTACCACTTCGAGTGTCACTTCTTTGTCTAATTCATCGCGAATCATAAACCGAGCGCCTAGGCCTCCTAGATGGAGGCTATACATCGCAGTGTTCTTGTCGAGCACGATCGGCACGATCTCTCGACGCCCATCAGCGCTGCCCAGCTGCCGGTCGAGGGCGCGCCATGGATCACCTGTGTCGTCGGTGGCTGCCCAGGCAAATTGCTGATTGGCATAGATCGAATCTGATACGCCCAGCACTCGGGGTTGCGCAGTTTGGTACAGATTCAGACAGCTAGCATCTTCTCCAGCGTGAACACGGAACGATTCAAATTCGACTCCGTCCAACTGTTGACTTTCCGCTTTACCGAAACCGAGTCGGTCGCGGCCGGCGGCGGAGCTCAGATCAAAATTAATTGGCTGATCTGCTATCGCGAGTAGATCGTAGCTGCCCGTACCGCTCTCGCTTGGTGCCAGGCGAAACGCACTGAGAGCGACAATCAGAAAACTTGCAACCGAAGCTAGACCGACCGACAACTGAGTCCGGTTCGGGTTGCGCCTTGCGTTGCGCGTCGCAAGCCGAGGCAAAGACAACGATCGGGGCAGGGTTCGGTCTGCTTGCTTCAAGTGTCGACCGAGCCAAACCAGTAGACCTGCGAGTACGAGTGCTCCGCTGCCGAAGAACGCGCCTGCTTGGGCTTCGCCTTCCCAGGATCTTGCAAATACCAAGAGTGCGAAAGCGGCGCAGACCAGTGCAGTCGGCAGCCAACGTTTTCCTGGGCGGGTCGTAGGCGATCTGTCCATCGGATCCGTGCAATCGCCCGTTAGTAGTTGCCGCACGGGAAATTTTACTGTTTTGCGCAGTGACCAGGCGGTGGTTGCCAACGCTACAAATGCGCCGATCGCGAATCCAAGCATTAAGCTTAAAGAAGAGACGTGCAGTTTCAGAAAGGGCGTGACTGTAGCCGCGACCCACCATGTCGACAGCCCGTGAATCATCAGCTTGGCGTAGGCTACGCCGACCAGTGTGCCGATCGCTGCACCTACTAACGCGATTAGGGCCGCTTCTCCCAACAGCAGCCGCCTTAGCTTCGTCGCCGAGCAGCCAACCGCGGCTAACACCCCCACTTCTTCCGCGCGGCTTTCGATTCCCAGGCGAAACAAGAGTGCGATCAACAGGACGGCCGACGCCATCAGAAAAAAACTAAAACCGAGAAACAAGCCCTCAAAGGAAGTCGTGCCAGCCGCCGCCCGCAGGCCTTGCAATTTCACAGGCATCCATCGCATGCCTAGCTGTGCCGGGTCGATTGCGGCGGCCAACTCCTGTTTGACTTGCTCGCTGTCGGTTCGCGACAGTCGCAGGGCGCTGACTGTCCCCCAGCGCGTATGCCAAAGTCGTTCGGCCAACCGCAACGAGACAAACGCCTTAGGTGTCGTGCTATGCAGATCCCAGTACTCTTCGTCTTGTGGGCGAATCGTTTCCACTAGTTCGAACGGCAAATCCCACTCACTGATCGACTGCTGGTCGGTAACACCAGGAAGTTCCGGAGTAAGCATCGGATCAGCGGCGGCAGTTGGCTTACCCTCGGAATCGCTAAGCGGAACGATCGCCGATAATTTTAGCCGTAGTGGTTCAGCTTCGCGCAAATTGCCATGCGTCGTTTCAGGCTCGTAGTAGGTCACGATTACCTCGTCGCCTACTTTGGCCTCCAGGTCCTCGGCCGCCCAGTCGTTCAGCACGATTTCGTCGTCGCCGATTTCCAGCGACTGCATTCCCGTAATTGTCGAATAGGGAATCTTCTGCTCGCCCACCTCAAGGGTATTCGCTAAATACGTGACCACTTCTTGGGGTTTGTCCTCGCTAAACTCTTCCTTGGCAATCCTCACGACATAGTCCGAAAGTACCATGCCTTTGGAAGTAATCTGTGTGCCCACGATCTGATCGGTGTCGCCGACGGTTATAGGTGTCACGACGAGACCCAGATCAGCCACAGTCGGCTCCAATAGCGACGATCTTATTGTGTCCCAGAATTCTCTGCTCGAAGTGGTCCGATCCTCTATCGGAGCGATGGCCAGCGCATTCGACTTGCCTTGCCACTCGAGCAAGTTTTGGAGGGCTGCCCGGGGCAAGAAAACGTTTCGTGGCAATCGCTGGGTTGGCTGCAATGAATACCTGGCCAAGCCTTCGGCCGGTAAAATCGTCGCTATCCGGAAGCGGCGAGCTACGGTTGAATCTTGTTTGTTGCCCAGCGAGCTATCGCCCGGCAAGCCGCCTTCAGTCGGAAGCCGCAACAACAATTCGTCCCCCACGTTGGCCTTAAGTTCAGTCGCGAGCGGCGCTGTGATGGCAATCTCACGATCGGTGAGCGGCGTTTCGGGTCCTCCCGAGCCGAGTTGCCAAAACTTATCCGTACAACCAACCACCGACACATTGCTAGCCAATCGTGCCCTACCAACATCGGTCGTCTTTAACGTGCCGCGAGTAATCACCATGGGCGCTACGTCGGCACCTACTATTTCCTCTGCCAAAGTAGTGCGAAAAGGATGCGCGGCTACCAGCATCACCTCAATCCGGCCCAACCGCTCAAGAGTCAGCACCCGCAGACTGCCGCGTACCGAATCACCCACGACTAGCGCCCCAGTGATCACCGCAGTCGCCACGACAACGCCTGCCGCCACGGCCAACTGCACGCGGCGATGGTGATAGAGACTGGCAAAGATATACCTCAAGGGAGTCATACTCTTCCATTATGACGGCGAGTGCTGCTGGAAGAAGTACCCAAGAAAATCCCACGGCCACGCAAGCGTGGCCGTGGGTCGTCAATTATCGGGCTAAACGAACTTGCTTAGCTGCTTTTCTGGCAGGTTCCACCGCAGCAGCAATCGCCGCATTCGCACTCGCCATCTGCACCAGTCGTGCAGTCACACGATTCGCAGGCGCACGCTTCTCCGCAGCAGCAAGAGCCACCGGCATCGGCTGCCGAGAAAGCCTGGAACCCAAAAACCGAAGCAGTGATTACCACCAACATGGCGATCAATTTACTAAAACCACTCATTAGTAAGTTCTCCTGCGAGGCTATTTCCTCGCGTTGAGATTCAATTAACAGAAAATAGAACTACAGCGGGTGCCGTATCTCTGTTAATTCAGCCACACACAGCAGAGCGCATGGACTCTGAGAGAAGTGGTCATCGGCGGTGAGCCGATGTTCGAGCAATTCGAGACCAACTCGCCGGCGGATGGCAACCTGGAGGGCATCGCCAGGGAGGCGAAGAGTTGATCGCAACAGTCGAGATTTAACGACGTGCTGTCGACGGGGATAGCTGGAGCGGAGTGCCCGCAGCACTGGCATGCAAGTCCACACGGCATGGCTTCTTGCACGCAGTCGGCTGCTCGCTCCGTAGTCTTTGCGGCACAACAGCCACCACGGGGGCAAGATTCGCTGGTCGCAGCTGCCGTCGACTGCTTCGCGCAGCAAGTCGATTTCTCGCCCGTCGAGGCACTTGCACTGCAACTACCGCTCTGGCAACACTCGCACGACGTGCATGCAGTCGCTGGCAGTAACAGTCCCACGCTGGTGAGAACTGAGACTAACAATCGCAAGTTGGCAGGCATTAAATTCATAAAAAACACCGCGTTATGGTAATACCTAATTATACCTCATTTGATACTCCCAGGAAATGCGAATCTGGTGTTAGTGCTAGCTCCACAGAGGTATGTTAGTCGACAGGTAACCCTCTGCTATACGAACCAGAAAGTCTTGGCCTGCCATTCTCGACATTCGTCGCCGAACGCTTCGGCTAGCACGCGATCTTCGAGCTTCGAGCGATACAACTGCATCGCCACGAATACTACGTACATAACAATCCACACTAAGTGCAACCGAGCGAAGCACAACCAGACGCCGCCCTGTGAAATGAATTGCCCAAGATACACCGGATGCCGAACAAACCGGTAAGGACCAGTTGTTTTCAATTCCCGAGCCTCAGGAACGATGCCGAAACTGCGCGTTAGAACTGTGTATCCCCACAGGTCGATTAGATTGCCGACTGTGATCAGCGCCGAACCCAGCAGCACGCGGAACAAAGAAATCGAATCTGGCCAAAGAAAATGATTGTAAGCCGATTGCCAGTCTTCGTTATACAGCCCAAGCACGGCGGGTAGCTCCATCGGAATCAGCGGAGCAAACGCTGTGAACAGTGTGAAGCCGACAATCCAGCCGTTGTCTGCGCGTCGACTCGGTCGTAAGCGGAGGCAAAACCCCAACGCGATCAGCACAAACGTGAGGTCGACGAGCACCGGCACCCATGGCATGGTTAACGAACTTCCGTCGGGAAAATTATAAAACGGTACTGCTTTCCAGAAGTTGTAACGCCAATACTTCTGGGTGCGATAGGCGAGATACGCGAGGAAGAAGCCCAATCCTACGAACCGAAAGACCCAGTCAGGCGTCGCCAGCCAAAGTCGCATTGGCAGGGCGTGGCGCTCGGTTGTCGCATTGGCAGACTGCGAGTGATTGTTGGGCATAGCCGAAGTATAGGGCGATCTAGCCAGCGACGCTGTAGCAACTCGCAGCGATTAGGAGACCGCCTTATCGGAGATGTCTTTGCGGCACCACGCGCCGTCCCAACGGATACGTTTTACGCCAGTGTATGCCTGCAGTTTGGCTGCTGAAATGGAATGGCCCAGGGCTGTCACCCCTAGCACCCGCCCGCCAGCGGCAATTGTCTGCCCGTCGCGACTGGCCGTGCCGGCGTGAAAGACTTTGACGTCGTCGAGCTTAGCCGCCTCTTCAAGACCACGGATTGGTTGGCCTTTCTCGTAGCTACCTGGGTAGCCTTCGCTGGCCATAACCACACACACTGCGGGCCGCGGATCCCACTGCATCGGGGCGATTTCGTCGAGCCGCCCGTCAACGGTTGCTTCCATCACGTCGACCAAATCGCTTTGCAATCGCATCATCAGCGGCTGGCACTCGGGATCGCCGAAGCGGACGTTGTACTCTAGAACCTTGATGCCCTGCTTAGTGATCATCAGTCCCGCATACAGCACGCCGCGAAATGGACGTCGAGACCGCTTCATTTGGTGCACCGTTGGTACGAGCACTTTTTCTGTAATCGAATCCATCATCTCATCGGTCACCAGCGGTGTTGGACAGTAGGCGCCCATCCCGCCGGTGTTTGGTCCGCGATCACCGTCGTGGGCCGGTTTATGATCCTGCGCAGCTGGCATCGTGAGGATTGTTTGCCCATCGGTCATTGCCAGCACGCTTGCTTCTTGCCCGACCAGCCGCTCCTCGATCACTAGTTTGTCGCCGGCAGCGCCGAATTCTTTCGTTCCGGCGATCCGCTCAACGGCTTCCAGAGCTTCCTCACAATTGTCGCAGACGATGACACCCTTGCCCGCGGCCAAACCATCCGCTTTGACAACTACCGGAACGCCTTCTCGCTCTGTGAGGTAGGCCTTCGCGCTAGGTGCGTCAGGAAACGTGCGAAAGTCAGCCGTAGACACGTCTGCGTGCCGCAGCAGGTTTTTGCAGAAGATTTTGCTCGCTTCTAGCTCGGCGGCCTGAGCGCTTGGGCCGAAGGCGCGAATGCCTGCCGAGGTCAGCGCGTCGACTGCACCTGCTACCAGCGGCATCTCCGGGCCAACCACGGCCAGGTCGATATCATTCTGCTTGGCAAACTCGACCAGCCGCGGGATGTCGCCGTCGGCGATGTCGACGTTCTCCGCCTCAAGGGCGGTACCCGCATTGCCAGGGGCAACAAACACCCGGTCAACGCGGCTGCTTTGGACAATCTTCCAGGCCAATGCATGTTCCCGACCGCCGCCGCCGACCACCAAGACCTTCATACTGAGGTTCTCCACCAAAATCCAACCAGGCGGCCTTTCCAATCGACAAGGCCAATGCGTGATTCTAGGGGGATTGTTGCCTCTGAGGAAGTCTCAGAACGCTCTCCCGCTTCTAGATCACAGGAGGTCAGTTGAGGTTCAACGGAATTTCGCAGCCTTGTTTATGCATTAGGTCGTGGAGAAATCTGGCAGAGTTGCAAACCGTTTGAGACCAGAATCTAGCCGAATTCAGCCCCAATGTTTGCGACAGAACAGAGACCCTTTGAAGCCTCTAATCATCTGGCTAGGTTTGCTGGATTCGATCTGGTAGAAAGGGCGGTTGACAATCTGGGGGGATATCCTAAAACCTAACACAGATTGTTTGTGAAAAATGTCACAAACTGCCGTCTGGTGACCCAAGTCACGTCTACCAATGGCCTTGCAGCAAGGGGCTTGTAGCGTGAAGTAGGGATATCGGGGATGAAGCAGTTCCGCGTTGGTTCTGCGGCAGGGGTGTCGTAGACATCGCTTGGCAGTAGTGATCTTTTGCATCTGCCGCGTGTGAGTCGGACGAGAAATCGAGATGGCTGATAAGAAGAAGATGTCTGTCGCCGAGATGTTGGCAGCTGCGCGCAAAGCGGACGGCCAAGGTGATGCCGATGCTGAAGCGGCACCTTCTGAATCCGCAACGACTGATACAAAAGACACCGCTCCACAAGCTGCCGCCACCGAGTCTCCCAAGAAAGTCGCCAAGCCCGGCTCTCCCGATCGCCCTAGTGTGGCCGATATGATGGCCATGGCACGAGGCGAGAAGTCAGGCGCCGCTAAGCCAGCTGCGAAGTCTGCCCCGCCTAAAAAAGCAGCGCCTGCTGCAAAAGCACCCGCCGCAAAAGCTGCAGCGAGCAAACCGGCTGAACGTGACACGGCGAGCATTCTCGCGGCCGCACGTAAGAGTTCCAAGCCTGGCCCAATGTCGAAGGCCGAAGCGGCAGCTAAGGCGAAGTCTGATCCGAAAGCCAAAGCGAAGCCGAAGATCGTTGTGCCCCCCATGCCGGAGAAGCCGGCTTACGCGATGGCGAAGTCGCCAGCTCCCGCGAAAAAGGGGCCCACGGATGAGGGCCGTCGCGAGTTTATGAGTCTCGGCTTCTGGTTGATTGGTCTCGTGTCGGCGTTATGGACACTTGTCACTGTCAAGTTCATGTTTCCGAACGTACTTCGCGAACCACCGAGTAAATTCAAGGTCGGTTTGCCCGACGCGTTTCCCGCTGGGCAAGTACAGACAAAATTCAAAGCCCAATTTGGCGTGTGGATTGCCAACTCTGAATACAACGGTCAGCAAGAAATCTATGCCCTCAAGTCGGTTTGTACTCACCTGGGATGTACCCCCAACTGGCTCGAAGCAGAGCAGAAATTCAAGTGTCCCTGCCATGGCAGCGGGTTTTACATGGATGGAATCAATTTTGAAGGCCCCGCACCCCGACCCTTAGAGCGCTACGCGATCCGCGTTGCCGACGACGGTCAGATTGAAATCGACAAGAGTAAAACCTTTCAGGAAGAAATGGGGCAGTGGAGCGACCCCTCGTGCTTCATCCCGGTTTAGCACTTTAGATCACCAACAGATACCTTTCCCCTGCCTTTTTCAAAGTAAACCTCAGGAAGCCAGAAGACAGCCATGCCGGGACTCGGGGACATTATTCGCGAATCGCAGATCTGGAAGAGCATTTTCCGTCACCCGATGCCGGTCGATCGCCGCAATCGAATCGTGGTGATGTTGACGAACTTCTTTTTGCACCTTCATCCGGTGTCGATTAAGAAGCAGGGTATCGCGCTTTCCTACACCTGGTGTATGGGCGGGGTGACATTCTTCTTGTTTCTGGTCGAAACAGTCACCGGCGTTCTGCTGATGTTCTACTATCGGCCCACGGTTGAATGGGCTTACACCGACATACAGATGCTCAGAGACGTTCATTCATTGGGTATCATGCGCGAAATCCATCGCTGGGGTGCCCATGCAATGGTTATCACTGTCTGGCTACACATGTACCGCGTGTTTCTTACCGGCAGCTACAAACCACCGCGCGAGTTTAATTGGGTCGTCGGCGTATTCTTGTTATTGCTAACGCTGTTGCTTTCCTTTACGGGTTACCTATTGCCATGGGATCAGCTGGCCGTCTGGGCGATCACAGTGGGCTCGAATATGGCCCGCGCTACGCCAATACTTGGTCACGAAGGACCTGGGCAGCAGCTGTTGACTTTGGGCGGTGTCGACATGATCACGAACGCCTCTGACGCCCGCTTTGCGCTCTTAGGTGCGCGCGAGGTAGGTGAAGAGACGCTTAACCGATTCTATATTTTGCACTGTATCGCGATCCCATTGGGCGTGGCCTTGCTGCTGGCGATCCATTTTTGGCGGGTAAGAAAAGATGGTGGCATCAGCGGACCGCTTTAGGAACTTGCCGTTTATTTGCGGCTAGCAATCAGAAACTAACATCTAAAACGCATGACGCACGGACTGACCGACTCACAGTTTCTCGAGATAGTCGCCTCATTCTTGGGGCCCTACTACATTGCGCTGGCCATGATGAATGGCTTGGCGGCGCTCTATCTTTGGAGAACCGGTCAGCTCTGCACTTGGTTTTCGTTGCCTATTCCGTTAACCGGCAAGCGATTCGAAGTGACCAACGCGTTTGTTTGGCTGTTGGTTGGATCGGCGTTTGTCCTGTTGGCGGCCTTCGCTGGCGGCGGCATGACGTCTTGGACCTCTTTGCCGGAATCATGGCGCGAAGCGATCAACAAAGGCACTGGTCCGGTTGTCTATAGCGCGGGAACTTCGATTGCCCTGGTCATACTCTATTTCACGCGTAGTTTTTTCGTGAAACCGGCCGTCGCTTGGACGATCTGGAACTTGATGTGGCTGTTCCTTGGTTTGTCGATGACAGATCGCGATTTCTACGAGATTGTTGCTAAGCCAGACAACGTACCGATTGTGATGCTGGTATTCCTGCTCGCCTTCTTCACCTGGTTGGCTACCTATCGTGCTGTGGAAAATGATAAGCGAATCGAAAACGGTGAGCCGCCCCTAGAGAAGCTTGACGACGAAAAGGTATTGGTGTGGCCCGACCTGGTTTACACCGAATTGATTTGCATGATCGCGCTGACCGCGTTGTTGATCTTCTGGGCAATCGCGCTGCGTGCCCCCCTGGAAGAGGCGGCTAGCAGCGTTAAAACTCCCAATCCTTCGAAGGCACCTTGGTACTTCCTCGGCTTGCAGGAAATGTTGGTTTACTACGACCCCTGGATGGCAGGCGTGGTGTTGCCCAGCATGATCGTCGGCGGACTGATGGCGATTCCTTACCTCGATTTCAATAAGAAAGGCAACGGCTACTATACGATCAAAGAGCGCACCTTCAGTTACTCGATATTTCAGTTTGGTTTTCTGGAGATGTGGGTCACGCTGATCGTACTAGGAACACTGCTTCGAGGCCCGAATTGGGAGTTTTTTGGTCCCTACGACCATTGGGATGCGCACAAGGTCTCGGCACTTAACAATGTGAACCTTTCTGAATACGTCTGGGCTCGAGGTCTCAACATTGCGCTCCCAGGCACTCCAGAGCTGCTCTGGATGCCTGATTTGCTCCGCCCCTTTGGCCAATTTCTTAGCATATTGTTTGGTCGCGAATTGCCTGGCACTTTGTTGGTGCTTGGTTACTTCATTGCTTTGCCGCCGATCCTGGCCGTGTTTGTGATGCCAGGTTTTTACAAGCGGATGGGTTTTATTCGATTTATGGTGTTGGCCAACCTGCTGCTGTTCATGGCCTCGTTGCCGATCAAGATGGTGTTGCGCTGGGTGTTCAACCTGAAATATCTGATTGCGATACCTGAGTATTTTTTCAACTTTTAGCGATGATCCTCAAGCCATAAGCTCGGAACTGGCCGGCACAACAGGAAACTAATAACTAGTAACTAGCAACGCACACATGCCCGCAACTGAACAAACTTGGCGAAATCACAAGGTGCTGCACATCCTCTTTGGCGCAAGCGCGCTGCTGATGATGCTGGCGACACTATGGATGGTGGCCAAAGATCATAATCGCGAGTGGAAGCAGTGGCAGTTAACCGACCGCAAAAAAGAAGCGCAGGTAGTCCAGGCACGTCGCGACTTGCTGGAAGCTCAGTTTGCCGAGCGGATGGAAACCTACAGCGGCGAAATTCGCCAGCTAAGTAGCAAGCCGATTCCCCTGAAATTGATCGGTGATTTTCAGGGATTGGTTGAGAGCGAAGACCTGCGGCTAGAAATAGCCGACAACAACTTTGCATCCCTCCAGTCGGCTGCCGAATCGTTTCTTGACGCCTCAAAAGCAGCACAAGACATTGCCGCTGCAGATAAAGGTGATCCCGAAAAGGCTGCCAATTTGCGCCTTGCTCAAGAAGCTGCCACTAAGGCTCGTAGCACTCTGTTCTACCAGTTTGCTACGTATATCGATGAAGCGAAACGTCGTGAGAAGTTGCTCGTTGGTCGACGCAAGTTTATGAAGGCCGACCACACGGCTGCAGTAAGTGAATTGGGACTACTGGTTAACGGCGGCGCGAGCAAAGATAAACAGGCCGAAGTGCAAGGTAAAATCAAAGGTTTCGCCGATCAGGTAGCCGGGCTTACCGAAGAAATTTCTTTTGCCCATAGCTATCGCACTTCGTTGGAAGAGATTGTCGATCAGCTCGATTCAGAACTCACCGAAGTTGCTAAAGAGCGTGATGCCTTAAAGACCGAACTTACTCGGCTTGAAGATCAGGTTTACAAGAACACCTCCAATGTATTGGAGTGGGTCACGCGTTGGCCGGTGCTCAACGCGCTTTATGACGGCAACGTACGGATCGATCAGATCTGGCTGCCGGACATGACGATTGATTTCAACTTTTCCCAGGTCGCGCGGTTCGATCGCTGCAAGACATGCCATCGCGCGATCTCACAACCTGCCGCCGGCACAGCTACCGACCCCGCTTATCCTACGTTGTCTGAAGAGGCACGTAACCTGACGCTTAAGCTGCAGACTCCAGACAGCGCTCCGGAGGAAGGCTCCGATCTCGGTGAGGCTTTGGAAGATGCGTATGGGATGGTTCTCAATGGCGACAGCTTAGTTGGGTACGGCGATGCGGTGCTTGTCCACTATGCGTTGCCGGAAAGTTTAGCCGCTCGCGCCGGTCTGCAATCAGGCGACGTGATAGTTCAGGTGGGTGATGTCCCTGTTTACAATCCAGCATCGGTCGAGTCGTTCTTACTGAAACAGGTCAAGTGGGGCCAGTCGGTGGAGATGAAGATTCGCCGTGGCTTGGATCATCCTTATACGACTCACCCGCGACTTGATCTTTATCTAAGCGATTCCAGCCCCCATCCCGAAAAAGTTTTCGGCTGTACGATCTGCCATGATGGCCAAGGCAGCGGTACCGAGTTCCCTTGGACATCACACACTCCGAACAATTCGAAGCAACAAGTCCAGTGGGCTCGAGAACATGGTTGGTTTGACAACCATCACTGGATTTTCCCGATGAAGCCGGCCCGCTTTGCGCAGAGCAACTGCACAAAGTGCCATTACGACAAGCCGGGGCTTGAACCGACCGAACGTTTCCCCGAACCGCCTGCGGCCGACTTGGTGGAAGGTTGGACACTTGTCGAGAAATATGGCTGTTTCGGTTGCCACGAAATTGGCGGCTACGATGGCCCCGATACTCGAATTGGCCCCGATTTACGCTTAGAACCAAATTACAGCGAAGCTGCCCACCAAATACTACGAGACGGCGGTCTCTCGGCAGATGAGCATCGTTGGGCGGAATCGCTGGTCGAAACACCGGGCGACGCGGCGGCCCGCAGAGATCTCTTGATCGCGATCAAGCATGATTCCCAGCTCGCGAAGCGTGGCAACCCCGAGGAGCTGCCGAAGCTCTCCGCCGCAACCCACAAGTTGGGCCAAAGCCTCAAGGATGTCGAAGTACCGGGCACCTACCGCAAAGTGGGTCCGAGCTTACGATACCTGAGCTCGAAGGTTGACTTCGATTGGCTTTATAGTTGGATCCGCAAGCCGGCCGATTTCCGACCCACGACCCGAATGCCTCAGTTCTTCGGCCTGCACGAGCACCTTAAAGACCCAGAAGATGCCAGCGAATTGGCCGAGAGCCAGCGCTACGAGTCGGTCGAAATTCGCGCCCTGACCGAGTTCTTATTGGAGAACTCGGGCAAATTCACTTACCTCACACCGCCCGAGAATGTCACCGAAGCTCCCTCTGCCGATCGCGGCAAGTGGCAGTTTGAAACACGTGGCTGTTTGGCTTGTCATTCGCACGAGGGTTTCCCGGGTATCGCGGCGAATCAGGGCCCCGATTTATCACGGATCAGCGCGAAGTTCGATTCTGAGAAGGGTGCGCTTTGGCTGTATTCCTGGTTGAAGCAACCGCATCTTTATCACACACGAACGAAGATGCCCGACCTGTATCTCGAGCCGATTGCCGAGAAAGATGCCACGGGTCAACCGACCGGAAAAGTCACCGATCCCGCAGCTGACATCGCAGTGTTCCTGCTTGGCCAGCCCGTCGAATGGGAGCCGACCGACGTCCCTGCTGACAAGAAACAATGGTCAACGGATGAGCAGGAAGCACTAGCTGATCTGGCGGTCGAATGGCTTTCTAGTGATTCAGTGCCTAAAGTCCGGGCCGAACAATTCGTTAAGCAAGGCATTCCGAATCACCTAGAGCCAAAGCTTAAGTCCGACGAACGGCTGCTTCTCGAAAAGAACTTTGGCGATCGAGTGGGTGCGTTAAAGAAATTTGTGGCGCGTCGCACGATTGGCAAGTATGGCTGCTTTGGTTGCCACGATATTCCCGGATTCGAAGGCGAGAAGCCAATCGGCACATCGCTGGCCGACTGGGGGCGCAAAGAAACTTCGAAGCTGGCATTCGAGAATATCCACAAATTTCTAGAAGGACCTGGTCACCCTGACGGCGACCACGCCGCTCACGGTGGTCATGGCCATCTCGACCCGGGCGATTTCGACGACGATACGAGCTACTACATCCAGTCGCTCAACAGCCACAGCCGAGATGGGTTCATTTGGCAGAAACTGCGTATGCCGCGCAGCTACGATTATAAGACCACTCGGAACAAGGGTTTCAACGAACGTCTGCGGATGCCGAAGTTCCCGTTCAGCGCCGAAGAACGCGAGGCGGTGATTACTTTTGTGCTGGGACTCGTTAGCGAGCCGCCCGCAGAGAAGTTCGTCTACCAACCTGCGCCCGCGCAGCAGGCGATCGTCGATGGCCGAACTGTCCTGGAGCGATTCAACTGTGCAGGCTGTCATACACTCGACATGGAGCAATGGAAGATCGCATTTGAGGAGGGCACGTTTGAGTCGCCTTCCAGCGTTGTGGACTTCCCGTTCCTGGCACCGCATTTGGATGCGAAGAAAGTTGCCGAGTCGTTAGTGAAAGACGATCGTGGCCATTACCATGCAGACCTTCACGGCCTACCGGTGATGAACGAACAGACCGGCTTGGCAGAGCGATTTGACGAAGATGGCTTGCCACTGGAGCCCGACGATGACGAGTCGGACCCCTACTATCGATTTACGTTGTGGAAAGACACATTAATCGAGGGCGAAGAATGGTTGGTAGGCTTACAGGATCTGATGGTCCCGGCCAGTCGCGATGGATATGGGCCGAACGATGGCCAAGCCTATCCGGCTTGGGGTGGAGATCTAGCTCGCTACCTTTATCCTCACGTCATCGAACACGCCAAACTGACTAATCCACAAGTAAAAGGTTCCGAAGCTTGGGGTTGGTTGCCGCCGCCGCTGATGAATGAAGGGGAGAAGGTTCAGTCTGACTGGCTGCACGGTTTCCTGATGGATCCGACAGAGCTTCGCCCCGCGGTTGTGATGCGGATGCCGAATTTTAGAATGTCGAGCGACGAAGCCGCGAAGTTAGTCAATTACTTTGCCGCTGCCTCGGGCGCCGAATTCCCATACGAATACAAGCCACAACAGCGGGCCAGCTACCTGGCCCAGGCCGAGGCAGCGCACCCCGAGCGGATGAATCAGGCGATGAATATCGTGGTGGATGGCAACTACTGTGTGAAATGTCATGCGGTCGCTGACTTTCAGCCACAGGGTGATGTCTCTACGTTTGGACCTAACCTGGCGAATGTTTATCGTCGATTGCGGCCTGAGTACGTTCGAAACTGGGTCGCAAATCCGAAACGCATTTTGCCCTACACCGGCATGCCAGTGAATGTGATTTACAAGCCCGATGCGCCGCACCTGGGCGGTGTCGCTCAGGCGCTGTTTGCAGGCACTAGCATAGATCAGCTGCGGGGATTGGTCGATTTACTGATGAACTTCGACGTCTATACGGAACGCCAGATTTCGATTACTCCGCTTGTAAAATCAGCCCCAGCGGATGAATCGCAGGCCACAAACGTTGGCGGAGCAGACGCTTCGCGCAGGTAAAAAACTTTGAACGAGAGAGTGAGTAAATCATGAGCGATTTCCAAGGTTTACAGAGAACAACATGTATCGCACTTGCTCTGGCACTGTTGGCGTCGGCAAGTGGTGTCTTTGCTCAAGAGTGGGGTTCCTTGACTGGCCGCTTAGTCGTCGACGGCAGTGTCGGGGATCCCGCAGCCCTAAACGTTAACAAAGACACCGAGTATTGCAGTCAACACAGTCCGACTGATGAGACCGTGGTCGTTGGTGAGGACGATGGACTGACTAACGCGTTCGTATACCTCTATTTAAAACGAGGAAAGTCGGTTGACGTGCACCCTGACTTGGAGTCGGCTGCTGCGGAGCCAGTCGTGTTGGACAATAAAGGTTGCCGCTTCGAGCCCCATGCTTTGCTCGTTCAAACTGGCCAGGAGCTGAAGATTATTTCCTCCGACCCGATTGGCCATAATACAAAGCTTGACTTGATTAAAGGTGTTTCGTTTAACCAATCGGTAAATTCGGATACTCCACTTAGCAAGACATTCGACAAGTCCGAACCGGTTCCGCTGACTGCATCCTGCAGTATTCATCCATGGATGAACTGTCATGTCCTAATCCGTGATAATCCCTACATGGCAATTACCGGCGAGGATGGAAGTTTCGAGATCAAGAACATTCCGGCCGGTGAGCATGAATTTATTTTCTGGCAGGAGGCTGTGGGCAACTTGAAGAATCTTTCTTTAGGATCGGCCGGCAAGACCAACCGCAAGGGGCGCGCCAAACTGAAAATTCCGGCAGGCGGAACACTTGAATTGGGCGACGTCAAGATTCCGGCCGCGACATTAGGGAAGTGAACAAAGTACTCAGTAAACTAGACATTCGAATGAAGAGCACACCAAAAAATTTGAAGAGCCACATCAGGAGCCGAGCACTTGGTTCTCTCGTTGTCGCCTGCGCAGTGTTGATGAGCCCCGGCTGCCGGCAGAGCGAGCTTGGCCCTATTGCTGAAGCTCAAGCTGCCGCAAATGTCCGTGCTTCACTATCCGAGGGAGCAGAAGCCGGGACCGGCAGCAGCGCGGCCGGATCTACTGGCACAGGCTGGGCAACCCTCAAAGGTCGCTTCGTCTTCGATGGTACGCCGCCACAAATGCAGCCCTACAACGTGAATAAAGACCTCGCAACATGCACAATTAACGGCAAGGCGCCATTGCAGCAAACATTGTTGGTAGATTCTGCGACGGGAGGCCTCGCCAATGTGGCAATTTATATTCGTAAGGCTTCGCGCGTGCATGTTTCTCTCGAGTCGCCGCCCTCTAGAGAATCTCTATTCGACCAAAAAGAGTGTATCTTCTTGAGTCACGTCTATCCGTTGACTCTCGGCCAGACGATGCAGATCAAGAACAGTGATAACGTAGGACACAACACGAATATCGAAGGCAAGAACAGTTTCAATCAGACGATTCCCGCTGGTGAATTGATCGATTTCACACCGCAAAAAGAAGAGGCGGTTCCTGTCAGCGTGCGTTGCAGTATTCATCCCTGGATGCTGGCGTACTTCTTGCCTCGCAAGAATGGTTACTACGCTATTTCGAAACCTGACGGATCGTTCGAGATCGCCAATGTGCCCGCCGGCGAAGAATTAGAAATGCAGGTGTGGCACGAGAGTGCCGTAGGTCCAGGGCATGCACTGGTGCTTGATACCCCTGATGCAAAGAAGCTGAAGTGGTCCAAGAAGGGACGTTTCAAAATTAAATTGGGCGAAGACGAAGTGAAGGACATGGAGATTACCGTCCCTGCGGCCGCATTGGGTGGTTAGTGCGTCGAGAGTTAAGTTGGAACTAGTTTGATGATTTTTCGTTTGAAATACTTAAGACTTTTCTGCTGCCTGGCGGTGGTGGTCGCTGCTGGTTGCGACACCGTTGAACCCTCGTTTCGATTGAATATGGTCGAGGCTGTTTCCAACGATACGGGGGATGCCTACCAGCAGGAAATCCAAAACGTACTGGGCGGGATGTTCGGCTCGCCCGATGCGCCTTACGTCTTGCCCGAGACAGGGCTCGATCAGGCTCGATTGCAGGTGGCTGCCGGACCTGCCTGGAGCGACCAGGCCGGCACGAATCACGGCTTGTATCGCCGGCATTGCGTCCATTGCCACGGCATCAACGGCGACGGTCGCGGCCCGACTGCTCGTTTTCTCAACCCTTATCCACGCGATTATCGCCCGGGAATCTACAAATTCAAATCGACCTACAATGCTTCGAAGCCAACTGACGAAGATTTGCACCGAGTGCTCATAAACGGCGTGCCAGGAACCGGCATGCCTTCGTTCTCTCTGCTGCCAGGCTCTGAGGTTGAGTCGCTCGTTGAGTACGTTAAATATCTCAGCATCCGTGGCCAGATGGAAACAGCATTGATCCGCTACGTCTACGATGATCTAGACGAGGAGGAAGCCTTAGACGAGAAAGGTAATCCGATCCTCGACCCCAATGGCGAACCGGTGATGCTGCGGGTCCCTCTCGATCCGGAAAATGAACCCGATCAGCGCGAAGCGATTCTCGAAATCCTGGGGGAAATCGTTGATGGTTGGAACGCTGCGAATGAGGGGATCATTGTTCCCGCTGAAGATCAGATTCCGTCGGACTCTCGTACTCCCGAAGAGATCGCGGCGTCGGTCGTCAGAGGTCGCGAGCTGTTCTATGGCGTTAAGGCGAACTGCGTGAAATGCCACGGTCCCACAGGGTTGGGCGACGGGCAACAGGATGATCAAGACTATTGGAACAAAGTCAACAAAGTGTTCCTGGAATCGCTTACTCAGAAGACCTCCCCTGCGGTCGAAGCTGTCAAACAGGAGGTCGCAGCAACCTTGTATCCAGTCCGTAATGCGATTCCGCGCGATTTGCGTCTGGGAATATACAGAGGTGGGCGTCGTCGGATTGATATTTTTTGGAAGATATACGCGGGCATAGCTGGGACACCGATGCCCGGACTTGGGCCTGCGAGCGCCGGTGCGACGGGCACATTAACAGAAGCCGAAATGTGGGACATTGTCGAGTATGTCCTTTCGCTTCCCTACGAACCACCGAGCCAACCTCAGAAAGCGCTGCCGGAGAATCTGAATCCGATTTCCTCCGCTGGCTAGAGCATTGACGAATAACTGCAACTAATTCCTGCACGGCAAGTGCGGGGAGGATTAACGTGAGACTGTTTTGGAGTTTTCTGTTTTTTCTGGTGCCTGTTTTGGGCGTGCTGACGTTCGTTCTTGCGCCATATTTTAACATTGCGCTGCCGCCTGATGTCTCGGAACATGGTCGAGTAATCGACAACTTGTTCATGTTCATTCTTTATCTAACTGGCGCCGTGTTCGTGGTAACCGAGTCTGTGCTGTTTTACTTCATGTGGAAATACGATGCGGGATCCAACGATAAGCCCGTGAAGTTTTCTCATGGCAGCCACGTGTTGGAAATCGTTTGGACGATTCTGCCGGCAGTGACCCTGTTGTTCATCGCTATTTACCAAATGCAGGCATGGGCCGTGGCCAAGATGGATCCGCCTCGGGATGCACAAGGCAAGATAATTGACCCCATCTGCGAAGTAACTGGTCGTCAGTTCAATTGGGACTTTCGCTACCCGGGGCCCGACAAGGAACTGCACACCGAAGACGACATCGTCCGCACAGATGGCAAGCTCTACTTGCCGGTCGACGAAGAGATACTCTTGAGAATCAACAGCGCAGACGTACTACACAGCTTCTTTTTGCCGAATCTGCGCCTGAAGCAAGACGTTGTTCCCGGCATGAAACAGAACATGTGGTTCAAGGCGACCAAAACGGGTGGCTACGACATTGTGTGTGCGGAATTGTGCGGTTGGGGCCATTACAAGATGAAAGGCCGAGTTTTCTTTCTGACGCGCGACAAATTCGAAGCCAAGCTCACCGAGATGATTGCCGAAAAAAACACGATGCGCGTCAAGGTGCCCGAGGAAGAATAACAGCCACGATAAACACGATAAATCACACGAAGCCCGTTGAATCGAATGCGTTAGGTTCACTAATCTGCGACCCTCGTTGAGACTTTTTGATACTTTGACATAACGCATTTGATTATCCAAATATTAACTGAGATTTGATTATGAGTACTGCTACAGCCGACACCCATGCTGGCGACCATGCTCACGATGCCCACGCTGGTGGGTTTCTGAGCACCTATGTCTTCTCGCTCGACCATAAGATTATTGGCCTGCAGTTTCTGTTTAGCACACTGATCTGGTTTCTTGTGGGCGGGTTGCTTGCGCTGGGTATTCGCTGGCAGCTGGCTTATCCATGGGCCCCGATGCCTGTTTTGGGCAACATGCTTGCCGGGCCAGAAGGGGGGCAGATTGCTCCCGAAAATTACACAATGCTCGTCACGATGCACGCCACGATTATGATCTTTTTTGTGATCATTCCTGTGCTTGCCGGGGCGTTTGGAAACTTTTTGATCCCGCTGATGATCGGCGCTGAAGACATGGCAGTGCCGGTTCTGAACATGCTGAGTTACTGGTTCATGTGGCCGGCTTTTATCGCGATGGGGATGAGCTTTTTTGTGGAAGGGGGAGCTGCCCAGGGCGGCTGGACCTCCTACCCACCGCTCTCGGTACTGATCGATGCTGCGCCGGGAAGCCACGCCGGCCAGACTCTGTGGCTTATTGGACTGACTCTAGTGGGTATCTCATCGATGATGGGGTCAGTCAATTACATGACCACGATTATCCAGATGCGCGCGCCAGGCATGACAATGTTTCGGCTGCCGATGACGATCTGGGCTATGTTTATTACCGCGATCCTACAGGCGTTTGCCCTGCCGGTGCTTACTGCTGCCGGGTTTATGCAACTGTTGGACCGCATGGCTGGTACAGGTTTCTTTCTCGCTGAGGGTGCCGCGGCGAACAATTCTGCGGTGGCTTCCGGCGGTGGGCAGCCCCTGCTGTGGCAGCACCTGTTTTGGTTCTATAGCCATCCGGCTGTTTACATCATGATTCTGCCAGCGATGGGAATGGTCTCTGACATCCTCAGCACCTTTGCGCGTAAGCCATTATTCGGCTACAAGCCGATGGTCTATTCCATCAGCGGCATCGCCGGCTTGGGTTTTATTGTTTGGGGGCATCATATGTTTGTCTCTGGCATGAATCCGATGCTAGGTATGACGTTCATGGTTTCTACGATGTTCATCGCCTTGCCCAGTGCGATCAAGACATTCAATTGGCTCGGCACATTGTGGGGAGGAAAGCTACAGTTCACTACGCCGATGTTGTTCGCGATATCGTTTGTCTCGATGTTTATCATTGGGGGCTTGAGCGGTATTTTCATGGCCGCTACTCCAGTCGACATCTTCATCCACGACACGTACTACATCGTTGCCCATTTTCACTATGTATTGTTCGCTGGTACCGCCATGGCGGTTTTCGGAGCGATCTACTTCTGGTTTCCCAAGATGTTTGGCCGGATGATGAACGACTCCTGGGGCAAGGTGCATTTCACACTGACCTTTGTTTTGTTGAACTGCGTTTTCTACCCGATGCACATTTTGGGCATGCAGGGTTTTCCCCGTCGCTTGGCTGACCCTTATCACTACGAAACCTTTCGTAATCTATTGCAGCTGAATCAATTTATTAGTTGGTGTGCGTTCTTTCTCGTCTTCTCGCAAATTATTTTTGTGATCAACTTTTTCGGTAGCATGTTCTTCGGGCCTCGTGCTGGACGGAACCCTTGGCACTCCAACGGCCTAGAATGGCAAGCTCCCAGCCCGCCTGGGCACGGCAATTTCGATTTTCAACCTGTTATCTACCGCGGCCCGTATGAATACGGTTCTCCGGAGGTAGAAGAAGACTATTACCCGCAAACGCAACCGCCGCCAAAGGCGGAATGACGCATGGCACCAATAACCACAACCCGTTCCCCTTGGCCCCATGTCTGGGCTTGGCTGTTGGCGTGCGCCACGTTTCCGCTGATTTGGGTTGGTGGCTTCGTGACGACAACCGATGCCGGGATGGCGTTTCGCGATTGGCTTACTTCCGATGGACATTTCATGCTCGCCTATCCCTGGCTCAGCGCTGTCGGCGACAAATTCGTCGAACATGGCCATCGCTTGTTGGGCGCTCTGGCCGGGTTCCTGTCGATTGCCCTCGTTATCGTAGTTTGGCGAACCGAGTCGCGCAGCTGGGTTCGCAAGTTTAGTCTCGTTATTCTTGCCGGCGTTGTACTGCAAGGAGTCTTGGGAGGCATGCGAGTCGTGCTGGACGAACGCACGCTGGCACTTGTGCATGGCTGCACCGGGCCGCTTTTCTTTGCATTGTGCGTAGCTATGGTCGTGTTTACCTCGCGATGGTGGAATGAGGTCGAAACGAGAGCAGCAACTGATCGATCTCGTGGTATCTTTCGGCTCGCACTGTTATGCACGGGTCTCGCGTTTGCTCAGTTGGTGGTAGGCGCCATTGTGCGGCATAGCCCTTACATGATCGGTTCGGCGGCCTCCGCACTGTTCCAGGCGGCCGTGTACTTGCACTTGCTCTTGGCCCTGTTGATAGTCGGCCATGTGATGTTGCTCGCTTGGCGATGCTGCAGAAATCGTCTTCAAGAAACTGGCGGATTGTGTCTGGCGGGGCTGATCATTGTGCAGCTCATGCTTGGTGCGGCTAGCTGGGTTGTAAAATACGGCATGCCTCGTTGGGCAACCTCATTGGTGGGCGAAACGACGCTCGTTAATCGCGAAGCCGATTTTGTACAAAACGCGATAGTCACCAGCCACGTAGCTGTTGGCTCATTAATACTGGTCATTGCTTTAGCGATTGCGCTTCGGTTAGCGCGCCAGCTAGGTGTTTGTGCCCCGCGGTTCAGTACTGGTTCCAACCGTTTGGCGGGAGTGGCGTTATGAGCACAACCTCTCTGCTTAGCATCGAACGCAGTAAGTCGGCCGTGCTGACTCGATTGGCCGACTACCTACAGCTAACCAAGCCTCGGATTGTGGTGTTGGAGCTGATCGTTGCCACAGTAGTCGCCTGTGTGGCTATGCCGCATGCACTCGACGTTGTCGTGGTCATCCACGCACTTTGGGGTACAGCATTGGTAGCCGCCAGCGCCAGCATCGCCAACCAATGGTGGGAACGCGATATCGATGCCCGCATGCCGCGCACAGCCGATCGACCGTTGCCAGCAGGACGTGTGTCGAATGCTGAGGCCCTAGCGCTGTCGGCGTTCGGGCTTTGTTTCGGTGTCGCATGGCTCGTTTGGCAGGTGAATTTGCTAACAGCCGCCCTGGGGCTGGCCAGCTGGATTCTCTACGTACTTGTTTACACGCCTCTAAAGACGCGCACGCCCCTAAATACTGCCGTAGGGGCAGTCGCCGGCGCGATCCCGGTATTAATGGGCTGGGCTGCAACGGGCGCGCCTTTCAACTTGGTGACATTCGCATTGGCGGGTGTAATCTTCCTCTGGCAATTTCCACATTTCATGGCGATCGCCTGGATGTATCGTCGAGAGTACGCCGCTGCTGGCCACCAAATGTTGCCGGTCGTCGACCCAACTGGCTTGCGTCCCGGAGTCCAGGCAGTGGTTGGGGCGCTGCTGCTAATACCGATCAGCTTAATCCCTTCGTTGTCGTTCGCCGGCGGAAGTCCGCTCGCTTACTTTGTGTGGACCCTGTTCCTCGGCTTGGCACAGCTTGGCCTGTCAGTGCGGTTCGCACTGTTGCGCGACGAGCGATCTGCCAGGCTGCTGCTGCGCGGCACACTCTTGTACGTACCAGCGTGGCTAGTCATGTTGTTGATAGTGACGATTTAAGGGCTAAGCAATGAACCAACTCGATATTAGCTACGAATTCAAGACAATTAGAGCAATTTGGTCATGAGCGATTCTCACCAGCAAAGTCCGATGTTCGATTATCAGCCCGCGCTGCCGATTTCAAACGGCAAGACGTTCATGTGGCTGTTTCTGTCTACGGAGATCATGTTCTTCGCCGCACTAATTGGCACATACATTGTGCTGCGGTTTGGGGCAATCTCTTGGCCGAGCACCCATGACGTGCATCTGGCGGAAAGGTGGGGGGCTCTGAACACGTTTGTTCTGATTTGTTCCAGCGTCACGGTCGTGCTTTGCCTGGAAGCCGCCAAGCAGAACAATGTTTCGTCAGCCAAGGGTTGGATGTTACTTACTTTTCTACTGGGTAGCGTCTTTTTGGGAGTCAAAGCCTTCGAATACAATCAGAAATTCTCTCACGGGATCTACCCCCAGCATCCCCATAGCCGAATCTTCGAGAAGGCGGACGTTTATTACGCCCAAGCGGTTCGGTTGCGGCTCAATGATTTAAAGGTTGCACTTGAAGGCACCGCCGATCGTTCGCCGGAGGAAGATTTCCAGCTGCAAACGGTCGATAACATCGCCCGCGAACTATTGATCGCAGAAGAGGCGCTACGCGACCAACCTGATTCACCCATTGGCCGTATCGAACTATTAAAACTGGCAGACAAGATCTATCCCCGGGCCAGCGTACACGAACACCACCCTGGAGATGATCACGCGCAGGCTTCGCAGTCTCCCTTCAAGCTGGTCTCCACGGCAGAAGAGAGCAAACACGGCCATCTGTGGGGCTTAAACGATAAACATCCCTGGCTAAAGCTGCCGATGATGATTCCGGGTGGAAATATGTGGGCCAGTACCTATTTCCTGGTGACCGGGTTTCACGCTATTCACGTGATCGTGGGCTTAATTGCGTTCGTCATTTTGTTGAGCATGACACTCGACAGCGCCGCAGCTGGGGTGATTGAAAACGTGGGCCTTTACTGGCACTTTGTCGACTTAGTATGGATTTTCCTCTTTCCGTTGCTCTACTTGTTTTAAGAAGCTCTTACCTATTTGCTTTCAGCATTCAGCCAGAAAGAAAACAGAGTAATTACGATAGCCGCGATCTAACTGCTCACCGGAGCCGCGAATACCACCGAGGCGCTCGACTTCGAGCGAACGAACCATGACCGATATCAATACCGAACATCATGAAGAGCATGAACACCACGGTGGCGTTGGCATATATTGGCTTGTATTTGGCGCACTAGTCGTATTGACGACCATGTCGTTTCTCACTTACTTCGATTTCTGGCGCGAGCATGTGCCGGTTCAAGTAAGCCGGTCGTTCATGATGGCCGTCTCCTGCACCAAGGCGATGCTTGTGATCATGTTCTTTATGCACCTAAAGTGGGAAGCTAACTGGAAGTGGGTGCTCACCGTGCCGGCCAGCATCATGTCGGCCATCTTGATATTCGCCCTGGTGCCCGATATTGGATTCAGGATGCGTTACGCCTCCTACGACCGTTTGATATACGCCGCCGCGGAACCTGCCACCGAGGACAGTGAGCACGCTGCGGAATCCCATGGCGATAGCACGGCAGACTCCCACGGAGCCGATCACTGATTCCACCAGCCGCGAGCCGAGCTTCCATCATGTCTGCTGACTCGGCAATTTCGGTTTCGTGTGTCTCGCATCGCTACGAATCGCGGGTGGCCCTCGACGATCTCACCTTGGAGGTTCGCGAGGGCGAAGTTTTTGTCTTTCTCGGTCCTAACGGTAGCGGCAAGACTACCCTGTTTCGCGTACTTTCTACTTTGATCCCACTCCAAGAAGGCGCGGTATCGATACTGGGCCACGATTTGCAGACGGAGTTAGCCGCCATACGTTCGGCCTTGGGTGTTGTGTTTCAAGCACCGAGCCTCGACAAGAAACTGACGGTCTTTGAAAACCTCCAACATCAAGGTCGGCTCTACGGTTTACAGGGTGCTGAGCTAAACGACCGAGCCAAACGAATGCTCACTTCACTTGGTGTTGCCGATCGTGCTGGCGATCTGGTCGAAACTCTCTCTGGCGGCATGCGTCGGCGTGTCGAATTGGCCAAAGGCATGCTGCATCGCCCGCGGGTGCTCTTGTTGGACGAACCGAGCACTGGTCTCGACCCCGGTGCGCGGGCCGACCTTTGGCAATACCTACGGCAAGTACGCGAGGCAGAGGGAGTGACGATTCTTTTGACCACGCACCTACTGGAGGAAGCCGACCGAGCCGACCGCATCGCCATCATGCACCACGGCAAGTTGGCGGCGCTCGACACTCCCGCGGCCCTACAGGCGTCGGTCGGTGGCGATTCGATTACCATCCGCACCGAGCACCCCGCCAAACTAGCTGAGCAGATCCGCGCAAAGTTTCAGTGCGAAGCGACCGAGCTCGAAGGCACAGTGCGACTAGAGCAGCCCGATGGCCACGAATGGATCAGTCGCCTAGTCGAGGCCTTCCCAGGCGAAATCCAAGCCGTAACGCTCGGTAAACCGACGCTCGAAGACGTGTTTATCGACCGCACTGGGCATCGCTTTCTTGGTGATGAATGATTGAATAGAGCAACAGCGTGTACGTCTCACAACTGCCAGTCAGGCGCTTGGGCGCGCACTAAGTCAGTCAGCCGCAATAGTGTCGGCACGTCGAGCTGCTCGGTACGCGCATCGGGCGGGAACTCCATTTCGGTCAGGATCTCGTCGACTTGGTCCTTCGTGAGATGCTTTTTTAAGGCGCTGACGACGTTTGCGCGCAGGAACTTGCGACGATGCAGAAAGATTGCTCGTACAAATTGGTGAAAGAACTTTAAGTCGCCGACCGCGGCGCGGCGATCGGGATCGACGGTGATACGTACGATAGCCGATTCGACCTTTGGGGGTGGCCAGAACACGCTGGGGGGCATAATCCGTACGATTTCGGTTTTGGCTTGGCATTGCATCCAGGCGCTAAGCGCGCCGTAATCTTTCGACCAAGGCTGAGCTACGATTCGATCGGCGAGCTCCTTCTGGATCGTCGCTACCATTGTGTGCGGCACATGTTCGCAGGAGAGCAGATTCGAGAGCACTGGCGTGGCAATGTTGTAGGGCAGGTTGGCAGCCAGCTTGAGCCGCCTACCGGGTGCCTCAGCCAGCCTCTCGCCGATAGCCTCCATCACCCGCGCGTCGTACGTATTCTTGTTTTTCAGCGCGTCTTGCCGCAGCATGGTAACGTTGGGAAAGTCGATTAGCTCTTCGCTGGCCAACTCGAAGAGGTGACCGTCGATCTCTACAGTCACCACCGCTGCCGCCTGTTTGGCCAACCGTGCCGTGAGGGCGCCGGTGCCCGTGCCGATCTCAAGCACCACGTCGTCGTCGGTCAGCTCGGCCGCGTCGACAATGATTTGCTGCAGATTGAGATCGATGAGAAAGTTCTGCCCATGGCGAGTAGCAGGCGCGATACCCATCTCGCGGAAGCGAGCCATCAAGAAGGTTTTTGTTTGTCGGCTCATGCAGAAGTCGTTAGTTGCTCGTTACTAGTTGATTGGTCTCATTGAAAAACTGTGTACTAGCAACTAGCAACTGACAACTAGAGACTAGCGCCTCGCCCATTCCAGTTGTCGTTGGACATATTTCGCTAATACGTCGGTCTCGAGGTTCACACGGTCGCCTACTTGCCGCGAGCCGAGGGTCGTAACGTGCAGTGTGTGAGGGATCAATGCGACACTGAATCGTTGGTCCTCCACGTCCACCAAAGTCAGGCTCACTCCGTCCACGGCGACCGAACCCTTGCTGGCCATCTGTCGCATGAGATCATCGGGAACGCGGACCCAGAAGGTCGACCACTCGGCATCATCCTGCCTGGCGTCGATCGTTCCGACCGCGTCGATGTGCCCCGTGACCAAATGCCCACCCAGCTCGTCTCCCATTTTGAGCGATGTTTCCAGATTCACGCGATCGCCGGGAGACAAGTCGCCCAGTGTGGTGCGAACAAGCGTCTCGGGACCCGCCTCGAAAGTAAGACTCTCGTCGTCCACCGAGACGACCGTCAGACAACAACCGCTAATCGCAATGCTGTCGCCCACGGCCGAACGTAGTGCGATCATCGAGTCGGAAATTACCAATCGCACCCCCGGCCCTTCGGGAATGATATCCTTGACGGTGGCCAAGCTTTGAACCAAACCGGTAAACATTATCAAACCACCTTACCGGAAGATGCAGGAGGAGCCTTCTCGGCTTGGCGGAATGGCAGCCAGGCGTACCTAATCAGTGGATAGGCGGCGTACAGGAGGCAGACGATCGGAATCGAATACCACCGGACGGTCCACAAGGCCATCAGCCCGAAGACAATTCCCACTACGTGCGCAAAGCTGCGCTTGCGCCGTAGCAGCCGTGTGACCAAGTGAGGATAGGGAATTCGCGATACCATCAGCAGCGCCAATATCGCCGCAAAGGGTGGCATTAGCCGTTGGAACCAGAAGTCGTAACCATCGTAGGTATCGAAGTTTATTTCGTTGCGAAGCGTATAAGAGAACATCGCAGCGCTGGCGATTACCGCAGCCGCGGCGGGGGAGGGCAGGCCTGCGAACGTAGCGTGCTGGTCCTCTTCATCAGTTTCGATATTGAAGCGCGCCAGTCGCAAAGCAGCGCAACAGACGAACAAACCCGCGATCGACCAGACCGCCTCGCGATGCACGCTGGTGAACTGCGGACACATTTTCACGAGCAGGAAAGCTGGTGCGACTCCAAACGAAACCACGTCGCACAAGCTGTCGAGCTGCCCACCGAAATCGCTGGTTGTGCGGGTAAACCGCGCCAGTTGGCCATCGAACATATCGAACAACATCGCGGCGAAGATCAACGCCCCGCAAAGCATCAGATTGTGCGTCGGGTCGGGGCTACTGAATATCTGCCGCATGTTTTCCAACTTCGGTGCGGGTGCGAATTCGGTTAGCCCGGGCGCGTCGATCCGAGAGGCCACCACGATCGCAAAGAACCCGCACACGAGATTGCCCAACGTGAACAGGGTTGGCAATACGGCAACGGCTCGAACGGGACGCATGGAAGTTAGAAATTGCTGGTTGTTAGTTTCTAGTATTCAAACGGCGACCGTTCCATGGTATCTAGCGAGGATAGTGCTGCCGGCATTTACTTTCTGGCCGACCGTGGCCTCGACGGTCACCTCGTCGCGGGGCAGGATCAGCTCCGTCCGCGATCCCAGCTTGATCATACCAAATTTCTCTCCCCGCCGAACCTGGCGCCCAGGACGCAGCGTGCAAACGATTCGCCGCGCGATCAGCCCTGAAATCGCGCGTACGGCCAGCCGACGTCGCGGCTCAGTCGTCTCTTCTAACCCAATCCACATATATTCGTTTCGTAAGGCGCTCTCTGGATTCATCGCGTTGAGAAACTCGCCCGGTTTGTAATGCATGTCGACGACACGGGCCGCGCGAGGCGCACGATTGACGTGAACATTGAAGATCGAAAGGAAGATGCCGATCCTAACGGCTGGGCCATCGAGGAAGTCGTAATGGTCAACCAATGTCACCTCGGCAATGGTGCCATCGGCCGGCGAGACGATCGCATCGGCCTCTTGGGGAATCACTCGCGATGGGTCGCGAAAGAAGTACACTACGAGCGCCAACAACACCAACGCTACCACCGACAACCAATTCCACGGCGAACCCAGCCAGAGCAAAAGACAGATTAGCGCAGCGAGCGGCCAGCACATGATCTGCAACTCGGCCAAGCCCCAGCGGGCAAACGGCAAGCGCTCGCGCCAGGCGAAGGGGTCGTCTTCCGGTAGCCAGTGCGCAGTGCATAGATTGCAGCAGTACTTTAAGTCGCGAGGGTCGAGAACTTCGTGGGGCGCGCCAGTCGTGTCGCCCTGGCGTTTCTCTGCCATACGCGCGACGTAACCCGAACGAAAAGTCCGCAGCCACCACCGCCGCCACCGTCCCCAGGCCAATTCCAGCGAGTAGCAAACGCCACCGCCCGGCTGCACACTACGAATGTTCTCGGGCAGCGCTGCGATCGGCTCGTCGGCAATGGAAAGATTCGTCATGGGTTCTTCTTCGTCGATAGTAGTCGTACTCGTCTTTACAATCATCTCTGTCAACCTAGGCAATACGCAAGTGCCAATTCCTGGCCTCCCCCGTCAGGGTTTTTTCCCGCCGGCCTAGGGGGACCCAACTTCAGGGAAAAAACTCCCCAATTTTTTCCCTCACGGCTTCTCCTCCGATCGATATTCTTCGAGTTAATCGAATGTGGCAAGGGAAAAAATTCACCGAGTTTTGGGTTAAACGGAGTCGAAGTGAGTAATTAATTCCCACGTCGTTTGAGCCATCCACGAGTGTACAGTTCTCACTAGAAGAACCGCGGAGTCACGGAGATCACAGAGAAACCTGGCAGTCTCTCAATACCACCGTGCCCACCGTGACTCTGTGGTGAAACTTCCAGGCTGGCGCATGCGCACAGTTACGCGAAGACGAGTGTGACAGAAAAAGTGGCCAATTGCGAGCGAATTTCTTGCCCGGTTGGCCGGGTGTCTTAGCCGCATTCCTACGGACCCGGTACGCGGAGTAAACGCTCGTCGGAGCAGAGTCTCCGACACGTGATCTCAGGCGGTGTTCGCCTCAGATGCGATTCTTGCATCCGTCGAAGTGAGCTGCTCTGGAACTAAGCCCGTCGTCGCCTACGGAAGGCATAGGCGCCTGCTCCGGCAGCCAGTAATGTCAGGGAAGAAGGCTCCGGAACGGCCCCCAGTGTGCTTTGCAGGGGATTTGCGCTGTATTCCGATTCCCAGATACCCAAGTCGAGACCGTTGACGATTTGGTTGTCGTCGGCATCGCCTTCAGCCTTGGTAGTGCCTACCCCCCGGCCACGTTGCCAATTCAGAAAGTCGATACCATCCACGGACCCGTCTTCGTTGAAATCAGAATCGGCCGTGCCTGTATCACCTGCAATAATTGGTGAACCGTCATCAGTATAGGCCCATCGCTTCACAACGATTTCGGGGTGGCTGAAGAAGGAGGGTGCTTCCGGATTCCAGGCGACCTCCCGAACAACGACTTCGATCCAGCCAAACCCATCGATAGTTGTGTTTTGGTCCAGATCAATCTGAAAACCAATGTATGAAACATCGTCGCCAGTGTTGTTGGGGTAGACGCCGGCGTTGTAGGGTACGCCGTCCCAATCTCCATAAGAGTATGCGCCTCTTGCCACTGCCTCGTTGCCAAAACCTAAAGCAGAATCATTGTCGCCAATGACCTCACCCGCATTGAAGCCTTGCAGCAGTTCTTTGCCAGCCTGAGAAGGCAGACCATCGATATCAGGGTTGTCGGCGTTGCTCAGCAATCGGACATCGTCGGAGCCGCGGATTTTGCTTGTAGTATAGGAGGAATATCCAACGTGGTAGGTTCCGACTGTAATGTAGCCGTAATAATTGAACCCGCGGAAAATGTTAACGTCGCCGGTCCCGTTACCATCTACGTCGAGACCAAAGGCATCTGTGGTGCCATAACCGCCATTCGGATCGTAGTAGTAGTTGAAACCGCTAGTGGCCCATTCGAAACCGCCGACGTACCCGATCGGCGAGCCCGTCAATTTGTTGGTGACAAATGGCAACGTATTCGAGAGATTGATCGCCGCTTCGCTTGAGTTCTCGACCAACCCAAAAGCGCCCATTCCGGCGGCTGCCGTGCAGGCCGAGCGACGGACATATCGCTTTAGCAAACGCTCGAGCCGGTTCTTTTCTCGTGATACCGCGCACTCTGGAATGACGTTGGTTTCTGCCCCCGGGAGCTGTTCATGCTTCATCAGACCACCCTCGTTTTGAAGAGTTCAGGAATATTGAGATGAGTTGCAAATCTTGTTCAGCAGGCCTCAATAAGTGCAGTATACGCATAAAGGACCTTTTTGCAAGTAGTTGCACGAACTTTCTTCAATTTGTTCTGGGAGACTATCATAGGACTGCAATTCGAATCTCTTGGGCGTAATTGTTATCTGGAGATGTGTCTCGAAAGTGTGGCCATTAACGTCTCTTATTCGTTAGCGCATTCCGGAGTTAACGGTTGAATATTACTCATGTCGCAGTAGAGTCGCCGAAAAGTCCATTATAATGGTCTACTACAAGTGTTACGCTCTTTGCTCACAGCAATCCCCAGACACCTTAATAGAGGGGTTTAGCCCTAATCATTCGACAACCACGCAGGCTGGTAGCAGCAAGTACGAAACCTTTGCTACTGATTGCTTGTTCATGAATAGGCATTCGTAGAACTAATACGAGGAGACGAATAGGTCGGTGGTGTCTGTCAATCTGCCGTCCTCTGGTCTGCGAACAATCGCCGCCCCCGATCGGGTAGACGGAGAATCCCCTCGATAAGCCTTCGGCGTCCTCCTGAATGAGCCCAGGACCCCAAAACGGACCCCAGAGACAGCTCCCGTAGAATCTTTGAAATTCCTTAACCATAATGATTGACAGCTACTCAAAAGTCAAGTACAAGTAGTTGTAACAGGGGGAACGATTGCGGTTTCAGTGTTAGGCACGACCAAAATTCCGCCAAGTTCACCCTCGGGGATGCCCGCTTTTCCTGATTATTACCACCGCTTCATGGGAGGACGTCTAATGCACCAGAAACGTCGTGAACACCGAATTACACAGGGCGAGTCGACAGAAAGATCTGAGCGGCTGGAACGTTACTTGCGTCGTACTGCCTGCTCAGCGGCAGCTGGCCTTGGAGCTTTTGCACTGGGCTCAGCGGACGCCGAGGCCGGAATTATCGTCGTGGATCCTGCTGATTTTGGTGTACAAGGTCAGGCGTTCGGATGGGTAGCTGAGAACCTGAGCTATGCCGGCCAGTCGTTCGGCATAGACATTAAGCAAGACGGTGGCGCGCTGGACATCGGCTTCTTTCGTGGGTCGGGCTACTACGGCTATTTAGTGGCCAGAACGGATCAAGTGGGCTACCACTATCCGTACGGAAACATTTCTGGATCGAACCACCTACGGATGCTCAACAACAACGCCAATCCAGATGGCGATGGCCCAGGGAACTCTCTCGATGGATTCAATGCAGGTGAGATCATCGGTGACGATGATCCGTTGGCGGGTGCCAACTCTTTGATGCGCGCTACTTACGCACCAGGAGACTGGCAGGGAGTACCATCTGACGGCGTCAATCCCTCGTACATTGGTTTCGAAATTGATATCGACGGTAACTCGTCATTTGATGGGTTTGGTTGGATCGAAGTTATTGTCTCTGATCCAGGTTCCTTCCCTGACATCACTGTTACACGTTGGGCTTACACGGACGACGGCTCCACGATTCAAGCGGGGCAGATACCCGAACCGACGAGCCTTGCACTATTAGCCGCTGGCGCAGGAGCGCTGGCTTTTCGTCGTCGGAAGAGTTAGGCAACTAATCTCCGCGTTAGCTGGCTGAAGGTTTCCAGCCAGGGGCAGAACGCGGATTATTGGGTAGAGCGAAGCTGCCAGGCCGGTGTTCGGCATAACACACCGGTCTGCTTCTCATTGAGAATGGGAGTTGTGTGATGGCAAGAAAGGTTCTTTTGGTCGGCTGGGATGCTGCAGATTGGGTCATCTTGCAGCCACTGATCGATAAGGGAGTGATGCCTGTCACCGCCAGCCTCATTGCTCGAGGGATGAGTGGGAACATCTCGACACTCCATCCGATTCTCTCTCCTATGCTTTGGAACTCGATAGCTACTGGCAAGCGACCCGATCAACACGGCATCTATGGTTTTGTAGAGCCTCGGCCCGACGGTTCCGGAATTCGTCCAGTAACTAGCACCAGCCGCACCTGCAAAGCACTCTGGAACATCCTTTCCCAGAACGAAATTCGGTCGAATGTAGTTAGCTGGTTTGCTAGTTTTCCTGCAGAACCGATCAACGGAGTGGTAGTTACCGATCGCTATACAACTCAGGCGGTCGTGCCTCATGGCCGGCGGCATGTCGGCCCGGCAATGGTACATCCACCAGAGTTGGCGCAATCGCTTGCCGAACTGGTAGTCGACCCCGCCAAACTCGACGCTGATACAATCCTGCCCTTCGTGCCGAACGGCAAACTCGTCGATCAGAAGCAAGACGATCGTATTCAAAAGCTGGCGCGACTGATCGCCAAGATGTCTACCGTCCACGCAGCAGCTTGTAAGACTATGATGGAAGAGCCGTGGGATTTCATGGCCGTCTACTACGACGCGATCGATCATTTTGGGCACACCTTCATGCCATATCACCCGCCTGCGATGGAGGGTGTCGATCCGCAGGATGCCGAAATTTATGGAAACTGTGTCACCGCGAGCTATCAATTTCAAGACATGATGCTCGGTGCGATGTTGCAATACGCCGGTCCGGATACGACAGTTGTTCTCGTCAGCGACCACGGCTTTCATAGCGAAGAAAAGCGACCTCATGTCGATGGTTATAAGGATCCTGTTAGCTGGCATCGTCAGCATGGAGTTGTCGTTGTTTCAGGGCCGGGCATTCGTGAAGGAGAGACTTTTTCAGGGGCCAGTTTGCTGGATGTTGCGCCTACAATTCTCTCCATGTTCGATCTACCCATCGGTCGTGACATGGATGGTCGTCCCTGGGTCGAGATCTATGATACTCCCCCGCACGTCAAGCGAATCGATACGTGGGAAACTGTCGCAGGCGAGGATGGCATGCATCCCGAAGATGTGCGCGAAGATCCTGTCGCAGCTGCGGAAGCAATCAAACAGCTTGTGGACCTCGGCTACGTCGATCCGCCCGAAGAAGATACTGAAAAGCAAGTTGCGAGCACCGTGCGCAGCATGAAATATAATCAAGCGATGGCGCTCACTTATAGTCGACGACGTGCGCAGGCAATTCCTCTGTGGAAGGAGCTAATTGATCAATGCGAACAAAAGACAGAGAAGCTCGGTTTAAAGCTACAACTTGCTACCTGCTACATGAGACTCGGTCAGCACAAGGAAGCTGAGAAGATACTGTACTCTTTCGGCCCTGTGGGCCTGAAGCGACCAGACGTGCTGATGATGCTTGCCACGCTGCGATTGCATCAGGATAACGGCGAAGAAGCGCTGAAGCATTTGCAGAGTGCCGCACCTTTACTGCCGGAGAAAAATCCTCAGTTCACCGCTCAACTGGGCTTGGCTTACTTACAGACCCACCAAATTGAAAAGGCATACCAATATTTCGAGCAGGCGTTGGAGCAAGACGCGGACAATGCCATCGCTCACTATGGCCTTGCAGAACTGGCTAACAAGCGTGGTCAATACAAACGGGCGATTGATCATGCGCTGCAGGCGATCGAGTTGGCCGACGCGGTACCGGCGGGACACTTTCATCTCGGCTTTGCACTGGCAAAGTTGGGAATGGTCGAAGAAGCGATTTTGGCTCTGGAGACTGTTGTGCAATTGGCCCCAGAGCTGGAGAAGGCAAGTAAATTGCTCGGTGAGCTGCGAACTGCCTACAATCTCTCTCCACCAATAGAGCAGGCTGCCGATTCTGCCCACGCTCACGAGCATGTTGAACAAAGACTCCAGCGTTATCTCGACGCAGAAAGTCCGCTAGCTTGCGAAAGTGTTGACTCGGGTGTTACTCAGGAATAGCTTTCAGATTGCTACGCAAATCTATGCGGGAACAATACGGTTAGGAACACTGATGAATCCATCGACTGGCGGTTTGCGAAAATGGCTTAGCAGCCTTTGTGCTGTCGTAGCGATTTGCGCGCCTGCCATCGGGCAGACCTTGACGTTGGACCTCAGCCAAACCGATCAGCAATTGCTTGGCTTTGGCGCGCAGATTTGGGCGGGAGATAACTCGGGTCAGAGCGCAATTACCGATCTCGGCATGAATTTTGCGCGTCTGCATCATGGCGTCAATTTCTTCAGCTTTCCAACCCAGCCACCAGCCGATGAGGATTTCACAGCCAACGACAACTTCACGGCAATGAAGCAATACATCTCCAACAATTTCAACGGACCGGGAGGAAGCGAAGCTTGGCATTTGCCTTCGATTCAGTCCAGCGCAACTTGGGCAGGGCAGAACGGCGTCGATTTAATCCTCAACGAATTTCAAATCGCCTACAGCTTCTTAAATCCTAATCAAACGCGAATGCAGGACGAACACGTTGACGACTTTGCCACCTTTTGGGCGGCTTTGATCGACTACCTGAACGACAACGGGGTTCGTCCGAAGTATATCGAACTCGCCAATGAGCCAAACGGTACCTGGAATGGCCTCATATCTCAGAGCGACTACAACACACTGGTGAAGACAACCCGAAGTGTGCTCGACACCCATGGCTTCTCCGACGTGGGCATCCTTGGGCCGGGGCTGAATGTGTTGGGCGACGTTTCCTGGGTCGACTCTCTCGATACAGACGGCGTGGATTCTCTTGCTGGCTGGTCGACCCATGCTTGGGACGATGACCTAGGAATTGACGCAAAGGCCCAGCAGTTCGAAACCGCCGTCGATGCCAAAGATTCGCAGAAGCCGATCTTCATCACCGAGTATGCGACCGACAAGACTAGCTTCAATGGCTCCTCCTACGGCGACCCAGATGCTGGAGGCAACGCCAGCGACCAGCCTGCTTTTGCTGTTCAGTCGTTCAACAATACACTTTCGATGATCAATCATGGAGCTAACGCTTTGGTTCTTTGGGAGGCATCTGATCAGTCGTGGAGCAATTTGACGTGGGGGCTCAAAAGAACCAATGGCACGAATCGGCCGACCTATTTCGCGACAAAGACCCTCGTCGATAATTTACCGAACGACGCCACGGTCGTTGAGCAAACTTGGAGCGATGCCGAACTTACTATTGCTGCATTTCTGTCAGGCGACAAACTCATCGTAGCACTAGCCAATACTACAGATACTACCGAAGCAAGAACTCTCGACCTGACCGAGGCGCCGGGTGTTCTGCAGTTTGATCTGGGCCAACAGTATGATGGTTTCACTTCGAATCTGAATTACTCTGTGATTGACGGTTTAGTAAATGTCTCTGTGCCAGGCGAAAGCACGCAGACACTCGTCTTCGATATACTTACGCCCTTGTCAGGCGATTTTAATCTGGACGGGTCCGTTGATACCGATGACTTGCCGCTGTGGGAGGCTGGGTTCGGCATGCAAAGCAACGCCACCTACGGAGACGGCGACGCGGACGACGATGGCGACGTCGATGGTTTCGATCTACTTGCCTGGCAACAGAATCTCGGCGGCAGCCTGTCGCTTGCCGCAGTATCGCACGCAGTGCCAGAGCCCCAAACAATTCTAATCGCTTGCTATTTCGGGGCGGGTCTCGGTCTACTGCATCGGCGGAAACGTCGCTGAGTATCTTTCCACCAAAATCGATCGGTTCCTCCGCAGACATGGTGGACGATTTGCCCGCTAGTATCCGTATCATCTCTAGTCGGATCGCTTGGTATTTGAGCTGTCGTCGACGACCCTGGTTATCCCAGCGGAGTCTCGATGCAGGTAATGTAGGAGCCAAATATCATGCCATGGCCATCGCTCTGATCCAGTTCTGACTTGCGAAAGGAACGAGCCGCGATTGCCGAAGTGAGTCACACCAGCTCAGGTTAGGAAGCGGCTAGCTACGTGCTTCCACCGATGAATTCAAACAAATTTGGACCTGCGGTTTCAGGCTGGGGTGTGTCACACCGCAGGCTCCATCTGCCTCGCCACCAATTCGCATCGAATGTTCGATTTCGCTACAATTTAGAAGTGGTATTTTCGTATCTACCTGAACGTCGAATGGCTAACCAGGACGTTTCACAAGGCGACGAGCATCTGCTTTTAGATGAAAGACAGTACGTATGTTACGCGTGTTTGTCGGTATTTTCATAGTAGCTGCAGGTCTCACTGCACAGGCAGAAAACTCTCTTCGCGTCGCAACATTCAATATCCATTGGGGCAACGCCAATCTGCAAGATATCGGACGTGCTATTACGGAATCCGACGCAGATATAGTTTGCGTCCAAGAATCATCCCAAGCCTCCGAAAGATATCTTCAGCACCACTTCCGTGATACGTATGCACACTTCGTTTTTAAGGGACACAATGGCCGATACGCAGAAGAGCGTTTTGGGTTTATTTCTAAGATGCCGTTAAGTGACATTCGATACGCACCTCCTGTTGATGGTCTTTTCGGTACGTTTTTCGCCACAGTAACACACAACACTCAAGCGGTAAAACTAGTCAATGTTCACCTTAGCCCGTTCGTCATTAGCCGTGGCTCTACTTTCCAACAAGCAATTCAAGCAGTCTCTTCCGTCGAGGCAGTCCATCGTAAAGAAATCGCGTTTATCCAGTCCAAGATTGACCCAGGTGACCCAACGCTCGTGTGCGGAGATTTTAACAGTCTGTCGACTTTCGCCGCTCCAACGCAACTGATCACGCTGGGTCTTATAGATAGTTTTGCGGCGGTCACGGATGAGCCCGAAACTCAACCAACATGGCGATGGCCCGTAGGTAATTTACGAATTCAGTTCCGTATCGATTATATCTTTCATACCAACCATTTCACGACTGTTCGCTCTAAAGTTATTCCCTCAAAAGGCTCCGACCATTCTCTTGTCGTTTCTGAAATCACACTGAATGAGACAAAAAATGGTCAGCAAAACAAAGAACCGACACAGTAGGACCAAAACGGAATCTTAAGAGCGGTTAGCGAGGCGTCGCAACTGCCTGCGGGCACATCGCCCGCAGGCTCGAAACCGTGGTCCTAAGTGAGTCAGGCGTTTCACGCCTGTGCGTCATAGCACGCTGCTATTTAACCCCAAGGGCTATCTGAATTACGCAACGACATGCCTGCTTTGTCACGTAACAGATTGAATATAAAAGAACGCTTCTCCTGAATTGTCGTGCATCATGACTCGTTTGCCTTCGTCAAATACTACAGCCCCACCGTTTTCTTCGATACGCGTTCTTACTCGCTTCAGATTGTCAACGGCGAACGTGCAAACCCAGTATTCATATTTGCCTTTCAATTCATTGGGAATCATCGAGATGTCGGAGATGTGTTCTTGATTTGCATTGAACACGTGATACTTGCCTGCTGATTTACCCTGGCGAATCGTCCAACTGAAGAGTCGCTCGTAGAAAGGAATTACACTGCGTGTGCCTGAAACATGCAATTCATTCCACATCATGTGTCCCGCCTTGTTCTTCCGGCTGTCAAGCTTGCCGCCATCGTAGATAGTGAAGCCGGCACCTTGCGGGTCGCGAATTAACGCAATATTTCCACCGTAAAACTCATCAGTTAGTTCCACCTTCGCGTCGTCAAATTCTTTGGCAATTTCCGATACTCGGACTACGTTATCGACGGCAATGTAGCTCATCCAGAAGTGCGGCATCTTAATTTTCTTGAAGAACTCAGGAGTCTCAAACATCCCTGTGGTCTCCACCGAACCTTGCATGGCGACGAAATACCCATCAGCGTTATGAAACTGCCAATCGAAGACGTTTTCATAAAACGGTTTCGACTTTCCGGGGTCATACGTCGATAAGTCAGCCCAAACAAAGTTATTCATGAATCCTCCGGAGCTGCGAAAAGATGCTCAAACGGGTTGCCACTTTGAAAGGTCCACTGCAGGCACAGCGAATGTGAAATTGGGCGGCGTGTTTTCTATTCGCAAGTGTTTGATGGCTTGATATTCCTCTGAATGCCAGAACCCTTTCAGGTGTTCCATTGACGGGAACTTAAAGAGCGTAAACTTCGCGTTCTCTTTCCATTCTCCCTCTAAGAAATCCATTGGTTGGTCACTTTCGCCAGCGACAAGTAATTCACCGCCATACCTCTCAAGGATGGGGTGTGCTGCCTCCCCATAGGGGATGATAGAACCGTGAGCTTCCGGCATGAACGAGCTACAGACTAGATAAGCGGGTAATGTATCAGTCAATTCGATGTCTCCTTTAGAGAAATGCACTCTTGTAGATAGTCCATGAACGGGCGTCCTTCGTGTTCTTCGTAGCCCTCAATGACTTCGGTCGTTAATGCATCAAAATGCTTGTCCAACACGGTAGCACGCTCGTGAGCGAGCGGCGTTGAGCAATAACACACAATGCTGAACTCGATTTGCCCGGACTCGTTCACGACGGCTCGATTCAGTCCATCGATAATCTCGCCGCCATCTGGATTCTGATTTTGTATCGTGCCGTCTTTCAGCTTTTCACTTAGGCCAGCAGCAGTTTCGGGCCTAAATTTCGCTTTCACGCGATAGAACATTCGTTGACCTCCTCGTATTCATGGTTGATAACCAACCGTCTGGACGGTATAGTATTCTTATGGCCAAGAAAAAGCAAGTGGACAAGATTCTGGACGCAGCAGGAGCTGTGGTTCATAAGCACGGCATAGCTAGTCTCACAATCGACGGCGTGGCTGAGAAAGTGGGGATGAGCAAAGGTGGCGTTCTTCACCACTACCGCACAAAGGACCTGCTCATCGAAGCGATGGTCCAACGGACTGCCAACCAATGGAGAGAAGGTTTCCACAAAGCTTACGAAAATACAAAGGAAGGCCCAGGGAGATCTGCCCGTGCCTTGTTAGCTAACTGTCTTTCTGATGCCAAGGCGTGGACCGATGAACTGCGTGATGGTTCTTCTGCACTATTTGCAGCTCTTGCATACGACCCAAAGCTCATTGCTCCTATGCGAAAAGTCTACCGAGAGCTACATCAACACTTGGCGGACGATGACTTACCCCCTGGCGTTGCTGTTACTGTTCTAGCGGCAATCGACGGTATGTGGCTTTGGTGGGTACTTGGTCTAAGAAAACTTGACCAGAGCCTAGTTGAGCAAGTGAGACGAGTTCTTGAATCGATAGTTGAAGAATTAAAATGAAGTTCCTCAAGTCGCCTTGATATCTATGAAAGAGTCTTGAAGAGAAAAAGCGGTTCTCCTATCGCTTAGGGATGCTTTAACCCATTTCCCTTTACCACAGGAGAACCACAATTA
>Ga0315338_1000914_pt1 | contig 47827 bp, 36 predicted proteins | sample ASW8metaG_FD_204518 | JGI IMG/M metagenome (GOLD analysis project Ga0315338, IMG submission 204518) | Ammonia-oxidizing marine archaeal communities from Monterey Bay, California, United States - ASW #8 | ecosystem: Environmental > Aquatic > Marine > Coastal | place: USA: California | collected... | reverse complement strand
TGACATCCAAGCGCTGCAGTCGTCTGTTTCGAGCGCGCTCTCGCTCTCACAGGACCCGCAGCTCGTCGCCCGCGCGGGAGCGCTCCTCGCACGTGCAGGGCGGCACGAGGATGCCTTCGGGCTTGTCGGCGTTCTCACGAGCGACGGGCAGTCACCCGTCTATGAAGTCGCGCGGCTCCGCATCGAGGGCGAGGTCGCTCTCGCCCGGGGAGCCATTGAGCAGGCCGTCGAGGTTCTCGAGGAGGCCGGTCGTGTGGGCCTCCAATCGTCGGAGCGCGAGTATCTCGCGAGGGCTCGAAAGGCGGCCGGCGATTTGCGAGGTGCTCTTGAGGCGTACCGGTTCACTGCGGGGAGACCGGGGCGTCGCGGCGAGTTCGCGTGGGAGCTCAGGCCTGGCTTCATCACCGAGTGTCTCGAGGAGATCGTCGACATCTCTCGGAAGCTCGCTCTGGAAGAGGAGGAGCGGTGGGCGTCCGAGCGATTGGCCGGCCTGAGAGCAAAGGCTCAGTCACAACGGCTCGCGCCGTGACTCTTCGAGCGCGTCGGTCCTCTGACGGCCGCGATTCTTCATACAACCGAAAACCCCACTAACGAAAGCCTCACTAACGAAAGGAGAGATACATATGAAGCACGACGTTCCATGGCTTATGGCCTATTGGGTTTGCGAAAGCCGAGGAGACTTGCGCGCCAAGGTGCTCGACGGCACGTGGGGCGGCGAATGGAAGAACCTGACGTTCTTTTCGCTGCTCAGTAGTGATGACAAGAGCAAGATAAAGGCGAGTTTGGAAAGCAGCACGGGGAGTCACACGTGTGCGGAGTGCGCGCAGAACCTCAACGTGGAAATCGACAAGAGGTGGGACCCGCCTTGCCCGGCCAATGATGCTATCAATGCGGCCTTTAACGCTATGCTCCCATTTCACCCTCTTACTTAAAGCTGAAACGTGAATCCGATGAACGCTGAACATCTTACGGTTTAGGCGTCCCGCGCTCACTCGGCGGGCGCTTGCTCGCCGAGTGAGTCGCGGATCGGGGTCCCGCGGGCGCCTGGCTGGCCCCAAGACCAGTGTCACCGGGCGATATTTGAGAGCAGCGATCCTTCGAGCTTCCTGCTGGGATTTTCGTGCCACCGCTCGGTCCTCAGTGATCACAGACTAGTCCAACAACGAGCGTCCAAACGGAAGTTTGGCGCAGCTGACGCAGACCCAGCGCCGGGCGGGTTTTCGTCGGAGCACGAGCCGGAAAGTGCGCGCCAAATCGCAAATCGGTTGAACTAGACGAGGGGTGAGCCGCGTCCCCGCTCAGATTCAACCCAAGCTTTTACTCCAGTTTTCGGGTGGCACGACCGGCCACCAAATTTTTCACGCGCTCACCGTGCGAGTTACAGAGCACGGGCCGTACCGCGAGATCCGTCGCCGACTTGATACCTATCAACGGACCGCCGTTCGATTTTCGGTCGCGTTCTTCCCCTTTTGGACTGAAGCGGCGAGGTCGTCTCCGTTCACAACATTCCGAAGATTTTCAGTTTTTTCTGTTCGGTTCTCGTCTCCCCGGCGTTGGGTCTCATAGATGGCGTTACCCAATCAGAAAGGAAGGCCATGAGACGGGACGAACGGGAAGCACGGGAACTATTCGAGCGAGAGCTCGACACGATTCGGCGGGTGATCCGCGTGACGTGTCGGAACAGAAGACTCGACACTCACGAGGCGGAGGACTTCGAGTCCTACGTAATGCTCAAACTAATCGAGGACGACTATCGACGCCTGCGCAAGTTCAAAGGCACGAGCAAGTTATCGACATTTCTCACGACGGTCGTACAGCGGCTGTTTCTCGATACGCTCATCGCGAAACGCGGGAAATGGCGACCATCTGCGCAGGCGCGAGCGCTGGGAGAAACGGCGGTCGAATTAGAGCGACTCATCGATAGGGACGGGCTCAGCTTCGATGAAGCACGAGCGGTCCTTCAAACGGGCCGGCCGAACGCCTCGAGTGCAAAGCAGCTCCAGGAGCTCTCCCGGGCGCTCCCTCCCCGAATGCGTCGACCGAAGGAGTTGAGCCTGGACCTTCTCGAGCAGCTTCCGGGGGAGGCGTTTGTCGACCCGGTGAATGGGATGGACGTTGCCCAGAACGCGTCCGTGGTGGCGGCGAAACTCGCTTCGGCTATCGAGCGACTTGGGGAGGAGGATCGTCTGCTGCTGAAACTTCGGTTCGCACAGCGCCTACCCGCTCGCCGGATCGGCTTGATGCTTGGACGAACCCAGTCCCAGGTCTACGACCGCGTCGACCGAGTTATTCGCACACTGAGAGCCGATCTCGAGCGGGACGGCGTGAGAAGTGGAGATGTGAAGGAAGTTCTTCAATGGGGTCAATTCGAGTTGGATTGGACGCCGGTTGTCGGAGGAGTAGACCCGGTTTCCTGAAAAAGCCGTGCTGGGCCGTCTAAGGAGCATGGTTCGGAGGCACACGGCTTTGTTCGGAATCGGGCCGTGCCCCAAACTCGAGGATCTCGCCGGCATGGTCGATGGCCGGTTGAGCGGGCTGAAGCGCCGACGCGTTATCCGTCATCTCAATCGCTGCTCCAAGTGCCTTGGGATCCTTGCGGAAACCGCGAAATGCGTGGATGCGGACGAGGAGTGACGGCTGCGGCCCCAGCAACTAGCGTCGAGCGCGCTCGCGAAATCTAGATTCGTCAATTACCAACGAAACAGAAAGGAAGTAAGGCCATGTCCGACTCAACCAACGCCGTCCGAACCGTCGAAGAGATTCCCGAGGTGTCATTCCAGCCCGACTCCCTCGGGGTTTTCGAGGCGATCCGTCCCGCGAAAGATCGCTTGGTCCATCACCCCGTTTGGGAGCAGCTGGGTCGAGGGGAGTTCCCGCTCGAGAATTACCAGAAGATGTTGCTGCATTTCTATCCGCTTGTTGAGAACTTCCCCAAGTTCATGGGACTCGCGTTGGCAAAGACGCGCACCCATCTCCGCGGGCACGACGACACCAAGAACTGGCTCATCGGCAACATCAAAGTCGAGCAGAACCATGCGTCGTGGTTTCAGGACTGGGCGATGGGCATTGGAATCGAAGCGTCCTCGCTCACGCATGTCCGGCCCGCGCCCGCGATCGACGCGATCGTGAATTACTTGTGGTCCATCAACGAGCGCGGGTCACTCGCGGAGAGTCTCGCCGCCACGAATATCGGCATCGAGTGGGCGACGGGTGAGTGGTCGCAGAATGTCGTCCGGGGCGCCGAGACCTACTTCCACGGGAAGTGGTCGGAGAAGGCTCGCCGGCGTTCCATGGCGTGGCTACGCGCTCACGCTCGCTACGATGACACCCATCCCTACGAGGCGATGGAGCTGGTCACGCGATGTGCGAAAGACGACGATGACCTGCAGCTCGCGATCCGTGCGGCGGAGCGTTCGCTGGACTTCTATGCGATGGGGTTGGACGCCTGCCTCCAGGCATAGCGTCCTATCCGCAAACGCACGGAACGACGATGACGGCTACTTCGGTGGAACCGGTCACGCTGCCGCCGCCTGAAGTCAGAGAGTCGTATGGCGAAGGGAAGTATCAGTTCGGCGAGCTGCGGATGCCTGATGGTGCGGGTCCTCACCCCATCGCGATCGTTGTTCACGGCGGCTGCTGGTGCGCGGACAACGATCTGGGCTACATGCGAACGGTCGCCGCCGCGTTCGCGCGAGCGGGTCTCGCGACGTGGTCGCTCGAGTATCGGCGGATCGGCAATGACGGCGGTGGTTGGCCGGGAACGTTCGAGGATATTGCCGCTGGCGCCGACCACCTCCGGGAGCTCGGTCGCCGGTTTCCGCTCGATCTCGGCCAGGTACTCGCCATCGGCCACTCGGCAGGAGGGCATCTCGCGCTGTGGCTCGCCGCTCGCTGGCGTCTAGGGAAGGACCAACCGCTTTATCGCGCCGACCCGCTTCCGATTGCCGGCGTTCTCGGCCTGGCTCCGGCGGCGGATCTCGCGCTTCTGCACCGAAGAGGGCTGTGCGGTAGTGCCATCGACAAGCTCATGGGTGGCTCGCCCAAGGAAGTACCGGAGCGTTACCGCGCCGGGTGTCCGATGGAGTTGCTACCGCTGGGCGTGCCGCAGGTGCTCGCGGTCGGTGACGGAGACCGCGTCTGGTCACGGGTCGCGAGGCGCTATTTCGATAAGGCCGTCGAGGCGGGCGATGACGTTCAGATCCTCCGCGTCGACCCTTGCGAGCACTTCAAGATCATCGACCCGGCGGCGTCGTCGTGGCCATTCGTCCGGGAGGCGGCGTTGTGTCTCTTGGGACGATGACGGTGTGCCGAAAACGCAAGTCGCTGTCCGTCTATGCAAGTGAGATGAGAACTGCGATAGGTAAAGCCAAAGGCGAACGCGGGTGCAAGACTGAGCACTCGGGTTCCGTCGTTTCTTCGAGGTGGTGAAGTGACCGCAGAGATTTTCGTAAACTTTTCCCAGAATCCGGTTCGCGACTACGTCACCTGGTCACCGACTCGGTGCGCCATTCGCAGCACGGACAACGTCGCGAGAACGGTGTTACTCACGAACGGCGGTGCCGCACCGGGAGGTGAGGTCGTATTCCTGGCTGCCGCGAGCGACGTGCCGTCTGACACGCTACGGCTAGACCTGCCAGCAGGGAACGCGTTCGTAGAGTTTCACATCGCTGGAAGGTTCGACGACGCGGCTGGCGTCGGGTTTGCGAGCTCCACCGATCGCGATGCCTCGATCGTCGTGACGGACGAAGCCGATGGCTCGATCCAGGCCACCCAGCCGCTGATGGTTCGCGTACGGAAGAACGCGAACACGCTCACCGACGAGGAGCGGGACCGATTTCTCTCGGCCATCGTGACACTCAATCAACGCGGCGATTTCGTGGACTTCCAGAACATCCATACGAGCGATACGAGTCGGGAGATTCACGGCCGTAGCTGTTTCCTGCCTTGGCATCGGCTCTACCTCCTCGACCTCGAGCGAAAGCTGCAAGCGGTCGACCCGAGCGTCTCGCTCCCATACTGGCGCTTCGATGAGCCGGCGCCAAACCTCTTTACCCGGGACTTTTTGGGTGTCGCCGACGCCTCCGGGTTGGTGCAGTTTTCGAGCTCGAATCCGATGGTCAACTGGCGATTGACTGTGTTCGGAGAGGGCAGCGGTCGAATCCGGCGGCTGCCGCAATTCGATACCGCGACCGAGCCGGCCGCACAGGTCCAGAACGACGAGGCCGCGACGCTCAATCTCGGCACGACCGGAGTCGGCAACCGCGCGCGTACGAACTTCGAGAACTTCGAGCGTATGGAAGGTGACCCTCACGGAAGCGCCCACATAAGCTTCAGTGGCCAGGTCTCCGAGATCGGCCGCGCCCCGGCGGATCCGTTGTTTTTCATGTTGCACGCCAACGTCGACCGGCTATGGGCCAAGTGGCAGTGGCTCCGGGATCGCGACGACCCGTCGTCGAGCGATTCTTACTACAAGCAGGGGACCGGGCCTCTCAACGCGGACTCCAGTCGCGCGGGCGTCGACAGGATCGGGAACTACATCGACGACACCCTTTGGCCATGGAATGGTCGCCTAGGGGACCCTCGTCCTAGAACGGCGCCGGGGACGTATTTCCCGCCGTCCCCGTTTCTCAGCGTTCCTGACCGCTACCCCGACATTCGAAGCGCCATTGACTTTCAGGGCCAAGTGGAGCTTAGTCGAAACCTCGGCTTTTGCTATGACGACGTGCCTTTCGATTTCGCGTAGCGCGAACATTCAGGATTCATCGAGGTAAACAGCAATGTCGGATTACAAGAAAAGAGCTCTCGAGGCGCTCGATGCCGCGGAGAAAGAAGGCGGCAAGCAACTGGAGGCAGCCTTCGACGCATCGAAGTCGGTCAATAAGCGCCTCGCCGCCTTCAAGAGCATCGGTTCTATTTCGGACGAAGTCCATCTTGCGCGAGCGCTCGATCTCGTTGACGACGCGAAAGCCGATGGGCGGCTCCGCGCGGCAGCCCTCGACAAGATTTCGCACCAGCTAGGTAAAGACGAAGCGCGTCTCGAAAAGCTCACTCGGATGATGACCGACAAGACCCTTCCCGATCCGCTTCGAGAAGCGGCCTTGAGAGGTCTGCAGGCGAACAGCTTCAGTGCACCAACGTTTCTTGCCAACCGTCCCGCCTATATGGGGGCGCTCCGTGCTCTGGTAGATGACGACAACAAGGCGCTCCGCGAATCCGCCATCGAGTATCTGGCGATGAACAAGGACGAATACGTACAGCGGCGTCTCGTTGAGGGTCTCGAGCACCCCAAGAAGAAGATCACTGCCTCCGAGCTCGCAGTCCAGTATCTTGCCTACGATCTCCATGCGGATCACTTCCCGATCTTGCGAAAGCTCGTCCAGAACCCGCCGAACAAGAAGACCCGTATGGAGGCGCTGCGGAACCTGGCCGCAGACTCGGACTCCAAGGAACTGCTGGCTAAGACGCTCGCCGACAAGAAAGAAGATCCGGAAGTCCGGCATCTTTGCGCGGTCGCGCTTCAGCGAATGGATCCCAAAGGATTCGACGTTGCGTCCAACCGGATCGTCCGAGCGAAGGGAGAAAACTCGGAGCTCAAGGTGGCGCTCCTCAACACGAAGCTACACGCCCCCGGAGCGGAAGTCGCTGAGGTCGCGGCCGAGCTCGAGAAGGTCACGAAGATGGCAAAGGGGCGGGCGCTCAAGAGCAGCCGTCGTTTATCCACATTGATTTCGGAGCGAACGAAGAGCTAGGGAGCCAAAATGCCAGAAGCGGTGGCGAGCGAAGTGTCACTCGACGGCAGTACGTCCGAGAACGACGTTGCTGCGTATATCGACTGGATTCGACAACACCCCGAGCTACGCGGAAAGCTCGTCGAGTTGCTACCTCAAGGGCATCCACTCTACGAGGGACGGGGCACCAATCAGGTCGTCAGGATCCGCGGCTATCTCCTTGCTTCGTTCGAGATTGTCGGGCTCCCTCCGTCGGCCATCGTTTATGTCCTGGAGGCCCTTCAGAATAGCCAGAACGCCTACCTGAGCGCGGCCGCGGCCAAGGCACTGCGCGGGTCGGCCGAGCCGTCGGATGAGATGGCAGCTTACCTGTTGAGAGCGATCACCAACATCCAGTACCGAGACGACGCGCTCAGCTTCGAGAGTTACGAGGCGAGCTGGCCTCTCTCGCACTACACGACAGCTCTGGCCGAGATCCTGCGAACGCTCGAGTTACTTGGCGCGCACGCTCAATCCGCGCTCGAGCGACTCGAGACCATGCGTACGAGCTCCATCTACAGCAAGGCCATCCATAGCCGGGCCGAAGAGGTGATTCGTGCGATTCAATCCGCCGAGCCAGCGGCGTCCGTGAGTCCGTGTTGCGCGCCGACCGGCAAGTGCGGCGAGAGTGGACGAGAACGACCGCGCGACGTCTCTAGCGTGGCCGACGTTTCGTTCCAGGACCAGGATGGTCGAACTGCCACCTACGCCCAGATCTTCCACGGCAAGCCGAGCGTGGTGGCATTCTTCTACACACGCTGTGAGAACCCCAACAAGTGCTCACTGACCGTGACCAAGCTCGGGCAGCTCCAGGACGAGCTTGCGGCGCGCGCCCAAAGCGCGAGCGTTCTCGTCGCCGCGGTCACGTATGATCCTGGCCATGACACGCCTGAAAGGCTACGCGGTTACTGCCTGAACCGAGGGTTCGCGTTCGATGAAGACAATCTGGCGCTTAGGGCGGACGGCCGGTCGACCGAGATCCGTGAGTTCTTCGAGCTCGGCGTGAGCTACGCCGGCTCCGTCGTCAGCCGCCACGACGTCGAGCTGTATGTCCTGAACGAGGCGGGCGAGATCGTCACGGTCTATTCGAATCTGCAGTGGGACGTCGACGACGTCGCCGATGAAGTAACGGCGTTGCTGGCAGCGCCGTAGTGCGACCGTAACGGCAGGGCCTATCTCGGCACGCTGCGAGATAGCGCTTGCGGCCGAAGTCTTAGTAGACTACGAGGTCCCACGAGAGCAAGCCCACACACGGAGGTGGAGTTCGTTTCGACGTTCTCCTACGCGAGGGCCCTCAAAAAAGGAGGAGCCGCTGTTCAACCGCTTTATCGTCTGCTTCGCAGGAATTGCTGCCGTACTCGCGGGCGGGCACGCGGGTGCTCAGGAGGTGCCGGAGAGCCGGTTCTTCGACTCTGACGGCGCCCGAATCCACTACATCGAAAAAGGCTCGGGAGAGCCGGTTGTCCTGCTTCATGGATATTCGGGCAATGTTGGGGATTGGCTTGCGGCAGGCGTCTTTCAAGACCTCGCCAAGGATTATCGGGTTATCGCCTTCGACGCTCGTGGACACGGAAAGAGCGACAAGCCCCACGACGTCGCCGCGTATGGCAGTGAGATGGCTCTCGACGTGCCCCGACTTCTCGACCACCTCGGGATCGAGCGCGCGCACATCGTCGGCTTTTCTATGGGGAGTCGAGTCATGGGGCGCGTGATGGTGTCGCATCCGGATCGCTTCCTCAGTGCGGTCCTGGCCGCGTTCGCGCCGTCTTGGAACTGGAGCGCGGACGACCAAAGAGCCATAGAAGCCAGGCGCGATAACTTGGTGGCGAATCCACCGCAGCGGATGGTGGAGCAAGCCGAAATCCATGACATCGACGCGCTCGCCACGCTCCTCCTGGGATTCTCGGAGTTAGCGGTGACCGATCGGGACCTGGCGCGCGGCACGATCCCGACGCTGGCAATCATCGGGAGTGAAGATCGCAGTCTCGAGCGGGTACACGCGCTCGGTGAACTGAGCTCCGCGGTGAAGATTGTCGTTGTCGAGGACGCAACCCACTGGGGACCTTCGGGGTTGATATTGCGCTCAGAGTTCATCATGGAAGTCCGGGCGTTCATTGCCGAATACGGCACCCGGGCCGTGCAAAATTAGGCTTGCCGAGGGTGGCGTCGGTGTTCTGCTGCCCGTAGCCAGCACCGCCCGCGCGAACTGCGGATAGCGCTTTCGGGCGAAGTTTTAGTAGACTACTCACGGTCCCGCGATAACAATCTCTCCGTTCATCGCCAAACAATTTCGAAGCTCTATCGAGGACGTATTCGTGACTTATTTTCCGTCGAAAGCGCTCGCGCTTTTGCTTCTCGCGCCCGCGGTCGCATTCGCTCAATCCACTCCCACGACTCCGACCACTCCAACCGATCCCACGACGCCAACGGCCGGGTCGGGCGTTTCCTTTACGAACGCCACGCTCCAGTCCGGCTTCGTCAGCCTGCAGGCTTTTGGAGGGCATGGGATCCAGGTCGCCGACATGGACAATGACGGTCTTCTCGACGTCTATGTCACGCACATCTTCGACCCGAAAGAGGACCGGCCGGACTTCTTGTTCCGCAACCTCGGAGGCTCGCCGCAGCGGTTCCAGGAGATTGGAGTCGTCGCGGGCGTGGATGATTCGGGCTTCTTCCCCCTGACGCTCGAAGACGGCACCGTCGAGGAGTTCTCGGAGGAGTCGCACGCGGCCGTGTTCGCGGATTTCGACAATGACGGCGACCTCGATCTGTTCAACGGTCACACTTGGAGCGGTCACCACCGCCTGTATCGGAACAACGGCGGGTCCCGCTTCGTGGACATCTCGGACAGCGCGGGGATCGACGTGCGTGACCTCGGCCCGAGGGGCGTTGCGGCATCCGATCTCGACGGGAATGGGTTTCTCGACATCATCGTGACGGCGTGGCAGGACTTCATCCCCAACGTCTATATGAACCTTGGCGGGATGCGCTTCGAGCGTCGGCGGTTGCAGGGTGACGCGAGCCCGACATTCGCGAATCAGGGATTGAGTGTCGTCGATCTAACGAAGGACGGCCGCCCCGATATCTTCTTGACCGCGTTCGAGTATGTCGAGGGTGCCGGCAACGGGCCTCTCGCGGCGCTCGCGAACGAATCGCCTCGCTTCGTCGAGCATACGGGTTTCACGGGTCTCGAATACGAGAAGACGACGAGCGACTTTCGCGGCACGAACGGCTATAGCTTCCAAGACGCCGACAATGACGGCGATCTCGACGTGCTGATCACTGGTTTCCACGGCGCGAAGTTCTATCGCAACAACGGCGAGGGACGATTCAACCTCGTCCGTCGGTTCGAGGGCGCGCACTACACCGCCGCGTTCGGAGATGTCGACAATGACGGCGATCTGGACCTTTACCTCGCCGGTGATGCGAGCTTGTTTCTCAACGACGGTACGGGCGCTTTCAGCCGCCAAGGCGGTATCGGCCTAACCGGGGTGGGGACGGACGCGCGCTCGGCGGTGTTCGCTGACATGGACAACGATGGCTTCGTCGATCTCCTCGTCGCGAGCAAGCAGGGGCCGAACACGTTCTTCCGCAACAACGGGGGCGCCGGCGGCTGGCTCGGCGTATCACTCACCGGACCGAACGGAGAGCGTGGCGCGACCGGCGCGGAGGTCACCCTCTTGCAAGGTGAACGGATCGTGGGCTACCGCGTCGTCCAGTCGACCACGGGTTATTGCACGCAGGACGCGCCTCGTCTTCACTTCGGACTCGGCGCTAGCAGCGGGACCTACGATGTCAAGGTCCGGTTCCGAAACGGCGCGGAAGCGATGCGAATGGGAGTGACGGCGGGCCAGGTCGTCACCATCGGCGGAAAGCCGGCGACGACCCAGCCAGAACCGTAAGCTCTTTCTAGGGCATTCGGACGCCGATGACGACGTTCGAGTACAACGCTTGCTCGAGCGACTCCGAGCGTGGCGCCATCCCGAGCTCCACCCAGTGGGAGTTCGGCTTGTAGATGTTGTCGTAGTTCCGAACGAGAACCTCACGCCCGTCGAGGAGGACCCGCGCTCTTTGCGAGCTGACGACGCCGGGGAAGGCGCCCCACTCGAGACGGAAGTTGTAGATTTGGTTCGGGTTCCAGTCGAAAATGTCCGCTCGATCGTTGGACTCCTGGCCGTTCGAGATGAATCGAAGCCGCAGGTAGCCGAACCTTACGAGGTTGGTGTCGAACTTGGCGATGTGGACCCGGAACGGGTTCGTGGTGTACTCGCCCATCGTCGGATCCCACATGATCATGAGGTTTCGCTTCTCCGACCGCGGGTTCGGGTTGCGCAAATTGGTGACGTCGAACTCGACGAAACCATTGGATGTCGGCGGTATCTTATAGCGAATATAGGAGTTCGCGTCCGTCGCGAACCATCCGCCCGAGCGAAACTCGCCGCCACCGACCTCTCCGACGGACATGCCGTTGGTCAAAGGGTCGGAGACGTAAATGCTGTTGACGGGCATGTTCGAGGTGAAACCCGCCTCCACGTTGAAGTTTGCGGTCGCGGAGTACGCGCCGTTCGTGCCCTGGGCGGACGCTCTCGCGCGCCAATAAATCATGCCGGTTGGAAGCTGCGGGGCAACGACCCAGCTCGTTTGTCCCGCGCCCTCGGCAAGTCCCTCTACCGAGGCGACGATATTGCCGAATGCCGAGTCGCTCGCGACCTCGAAGCGGTAGGTCAGCCCGCTCGCGCCGGAGGCGTTTGAGACCGTGAGCGTGGGCGTCCGGCTGGAGGCGGTCGAGCCGGTCGCGGGCGCCTGAGGTGTGGGTGCGGTGATGGTCAAGGTCGACCCGGTAGAGCCGCTATCACCGCAAGCCGCATAGAGGCTGAGGCTTGCCACCGCAGTGGCGATGAGAACGTACGATTGTCTGATCAACGCAGGTATCCTCCTGGAGAGAATTCAGAGTCTCGGGTCAGAGAGACGTGTGGTGTATTTTCCGGGATGTGTGTTGTCAAAAGCAAAGTCGAAATTTAGCACAGGGGCTACTGTAAGGCCAAAAACACCCTGCGCCCGAAATTGTTAAATCGGTGTTAAGTCGTGTAGTTCGTTAGTCTTATGGCTATCGCCTTGCTATACTCGTGAAGGAGCGAAAGCTTACGTCCCTCTGCCGGAACATCGGACATCCATCTATGAATCTCACGCACCGGTCCGTCTTGATCGCGAGCTTGTTGTTGACTCTCGCGAGTCGTCCGGTCGTCGCTGCCGACGACCACGATGACGATGACGAAGTCGTGCCCACGCTCGTCACGATCGACGGCCCGGCACCGCCAAACGACCCCGAGGTCGTCTCACGTGATGCGGAGGGACGGGTCACGCTCCGGGCCGTTCGGCTCGACGCGCCGCTCACCGTGGACGGACGTCTCGAGGAGGGACAGTACCGGACGGTTCCTTCGATTTCGGATTTCATACAGCAGGAGCCCCTCGAAGGGCAGCCCGCGACGGAGCGGACCGAGGTCTGGGTTTTCTTCGACGACAAGAACATTTACGTATCCGCTCGCAACTGGGATACGCATCCCGAGCGCATCATTGCGAACGAGCTGAGGCGCGATAACCGCAACATCTTCAACAACGATAACTTCGCCGTCATCTTCGACACCTTCTACGATCGTAGAAACGGATTCATGTTCCACACGAACCCTTTAGGCGCGCTGTACGACGCGCAGGTTACCGACGAGGGGAACACCAACAGCGATTGGAACACGGTGTGGAACGTCAAGACCGCACGCTTCGCTGACGGCTGGACGGTCGAGATGTCGATCCCGTTCAAGTCGCTTCGCTACAAATCCGGCGCTAGTCAGATCTGGGGTGTCAATTTTCGCCGCATCGTGCGCTCGAAGAACGAGACCAGCTACTTGACGCGCATCCCGGCGGCGTTTCGATTCGGTGGGATGACCAAGCTCTCGTTTGCCGCCACGATGGTCGGCGTCGAGCCTCCGACCGGGTACATGAACCTCGAGATCAAGCCCTACGCCACTGGGGCCGTCCGTACCGATCGCGACGCCGATATTGCGTTCGAGAACGACTTCGAGCCGGATATCGGCTTCGACGCCAAATACGGAGTCACGAAAGGCCTCGTCGCGGATTTCACCGTGAACACGGACTTCGCCCAGGTGGAGGCGGATGATCAGCAAGTGAACCTCACACGGTTCAGCCTGTTCTTTCCGGAGAAGCGCGAGTTCTTTCTGGAAGGCCAAGGCCTCTTCGCTTTCGGCGGCAGCTCCGGACGTCGCTTCGGGGGCGGTGGTGGTGGCGGCGGCGGTGACACCCCGATCATGTTTTTTTCGCGTCGGATTGGTCTCGACGAGGGCACCCAGGTGCCGATCCAGGCCGGCGCTCGCATGACCGGGCGCCAAGGGCGCTATACGCTCGGCATCCTGAACATGCAGACGAAGGGCGTGAACGATCTCGGCCTCGAGCCGACGAACTTCTCCGTCGTCCGCGTCAAGAGGGACATCTTTCGACGTAGTGCTATCGGCGTGATTGCCACTCATCGCAACAAGACCGTCGACTATGTGGGCTCGAACAGCTTGTTCGGCGCAGACGCCGCGTTCTCCTTCTACGAGAATCTCAACATCAACGCCTACTACGCGGCATCGCGCACGGATGAGCTTTCCGGCCAGGAAGACAGCTACCAGGCTCGCATCAGCTATGGAAGCGACCGTTACGGCTTCAACATCTCGCACCTCAAAGTGGGTGACGACTTCAACCCCGAGATCGGCTTCGTCCGTCGTGACAACATCAAGAAGACTTCGGGGCGATTGCGATTTTCTCCGCGTCCTGTATCCATCTCGTGGGTAAGGAAGTTTCAGTTCAATGCAGACTTCGACTATTTCGAGAACCTCCTAGGAGAGGTCGCCACGAGAGAATCCCAGGTCGAGTTCCGCACCGATCTCGAGAGTGGTGACTCGTTCGAGGTGTCCTTTTCGCAGAATTTCGAATACCTGTTCGATGAGTTCGAGATATCGGACGGCATCGTCCTCCCGATTGGCGGGTATGACTTCAATCGCGTGCGCGCCAACTACCGCTTCGGCCCGCAACGGAAGATCACCGGCTGGCTGAACGGTTCGACCGGCCAGTTCTTCAATGGCACCCGTTCGGAGATCGGCTATTTCGGCCGCGTCGAGATCACGCCGCAATTGTCGGTCGAGCCGAACATTGCGCAGAACTGGGTCGACCTCGTCGAGGGTTCGTTTACCACGACGCTGTTGCGCCTTCGCTCCACCTACACGCTCTCGTCGCGCTCCTTCGTCGGCGCGCTCGTTCAATACAACACGTCCAACAGCTCGCTGTCGACGAATATCCGCTACCGCTGGGAGTACCAGCCCGGGAGCGACATCTTCGTCGTGTACACCGACGGCCGCGACACGAACGCCATCGACTATCCCAGCTTGCGCAACCAGAGCTTCGTCGTGAAGTTCACGCGGCTGTTCCGCTTTTGAGAATCATGGGTAGTCGCGCTCTATTTCTCGTGGTTGCGAGCGCTCTCTTGCCTGCAGTGGCGACGGCGGATGATGACGACGGGCTGAGCGACTCCGAGCTCAACCTCATCATCGACGGCCCTCCGGTTCCGGAAGCGCCTGCGAACATCTCTCGGGGAGAGGACGGCAAAGCGACACTGCGCGCGACGCGCATCGAAGAGCCTCTCGAGGTCGACGGCCGCTTGGACGACGGTATTTACGCCCGCGTGCCCGGGATCGAAGGGTTTCTTCAACAAGAGCCGGTCGAAGGCAACCCCGCGACCGAGAAGACCGAGGTCTGGGTTTTCTACGACAACTCGAACGTCTATATCTCGGCACGCTTGACGGACTCCCATCCCGAGCGGATGGTCGCGAACGAGATGCGCCGCGACAACCGAAACATCTGGTCTCAGAACGAGAGCTTTTCCGTCATCCTCGATACGTTCTATGACCGCAGGAACGGCTTTCTCTTCCGTACGAATCCACTCGGCGCCTTGTTCGACGCGCAGGTCACCGACGAGCGAAACGTCAACCAGGACTGGAACACGGTTTGGTACGTCAAGACGAGCATCCTCGAAGACGGCTGGACGCTCGAGATGGCGCTCCCGTTCAAGTCGCTGCGCTTCGGTACCGGGGGGAGTCAGGTCTGGGGGATTAACTTCCAGAGGCTCGTCAAGTGGAAGAACGAGCGCACTCATCTGACTCGGATCCCGGCGGCGTTCGATCGCAACGGGCTTCTTCGGCTCTCCTTCGCGGCGACGCTCGTCGGTATCGAGACGCCGACGCGCGCGACACGGTTGGAGGTCAAGCCTTACGTGACCGGCTCCCTCACCACGGACCGCACGGCTGAGCCGGCCTATGACAACGAAGGCGATGGTGATGTGGGCTTCGACGTGAAGTATGGCGTCACCAAGGGCCTCACATTCGATTTCACCTACAACACGGATTTCGCGCAGGTCGAGGCAGACGAATCTCAAGTCAACCTCACCCGCTTCAGCTTGTTCTTCCCGGAAAAACGGGAGTTCTTTCTCGAAGGACAGGGCATCTTTAATTTCGGCGGCCGTGATACTCGGGCCTTCTCGTTCGACGGGCCGTCCGATATGCCCGTCATGTTCTTCAGTCGAAGGGTTGGCTTGAGCAGCGACGGCGCCGTCCCGATCAACGCCGGTGGTCGTCTCACCGGGCGTGCGGGGGCCTACACCGTCGGCTTGTTGAACATCACGACCAGCGACGTGGTGGGCATCGACGTGCCGCGGACGAATTTTTCCGTCGTACGATTGAAACGAGACGTCTTCCGTCGCAGCAATATCGGTGTGATCGGCACCTTCCGCGACGAGAACTCGGACTTGACCGGGGCGAATGGGCTCTTCGGTGTCGACGGCAACTTCACGTTTTACGGCAACCTCAACATCAACACGTATTACTCGAAGACTTACACACCGGATCTCGAGGAAAGCGATACGAGCTATCGCGGCTCCGTATCCTATGACGCGGATCTCTACGGCTTCCGCGCCGAGCACCTCTTGGTCGACGACAATTTCAATCCGGATATCGGCTTCGTGCGCCGCGGGAACTTCATCAAGTCGGCCGGTGCCGTGCGCAAGAGTCTTCGCCCGACATGGTTCGAGGCTATCCGCAAGTGGGATTTCGAGGCCAAGTACGACTACTACGAGTCCGCCGATATCGGCTTCGTCGAAACGAAGACGATCGAGGTCGAGACGCGGGCGCGTCTCGAGAGCGGCGACTTCGTCAATGTCACCTACCGTAACAATTTCGAAGGGCTCACCGAGGGGTTCGAGATCGCCGACGGCGTCGTAATCCCCGCCGGCAACTACCAGTTCAACCGCGTTCGCGGTGGGGTTTGGTTCGGTGGGCATCGCAGGCTCTCGGGCTGGGTAGGGGCGGAGGCCGGGAGCTTCTTCGGTGGCGACCGCACGGAGCTGACCTATCGCGGACGCATCGAGGTCACGCCACAGTTCTCGCTCGAGCCGAACATCTCGGTGAACTGGATTGATTTACCGCAAGGGGCGTTCCAGACGAACCTCCTTACGCTGCGCGGTACGTACACGGTCTCGCCGCGAACGTTCGTGGGGGCTCTCGTCCAGTACAACTCGGATGCCGGCTCCTTCACGACGAACATCCGCCTACGCTGGGAGTACAGTCCGGGCAGCGACCTGTTCTTCGTCTATAGCGATGGACGCGATACCTTGAGCGGCGGTTCGCCTCTGCTCGAAAATCGCAGCATGGTCATGAAGTTCACGCGCCTGTTCCGTTTCTAAGCCTGAAGCTTCCTGGACTCGCTGCGTCCTTCCCCCTGCGCACGGTAGACTAGGGCTTCGCTCTATGGCGAGAAGACGAAAGCGTGTCTCCGTTCTGTACGAGGTCTGGTGGCCTGAATCGGCCGACGAGCCCGCCGCCACCCCCGGTATGCTGTTCGCGGATGAGCGAGGACTTCCCCGCGAGGAGGCACCAGACGTCCATAGCGAGGTCATAGGCGCCCTCGACCGCCTCGGATATGCGCCGCAATTCTCGGTGCTCGACGGCGAGCGCGAGAGCCTGAGTAAGCTCGCCCGCTCGCGGACGTCGCTCATCTTCAATTTGACGGAGTCCTATGCCGGCGACGACACCAAGGACTTCAACGTCGCGGCTTATTTGGAGCTGATCGGGATCCCGTTCACGGGAAGCGACGCTCGAGCGCTACACCTGGGACAGGACAAGGTTCTGACCAAGAAGCTACTGAAGTTCCACGACATCCCCACGCCCGACTTCGTGACCGTCGAGCGTCACCAACGGCGATTTCAGCACGATCTCCCGTTTCCGCTGATCGTGAAGCCGTCACGTGAAGACGGCTCTATCGGTATCGATACCGGCTCCGTCGTGCACGACGAGAGATCTCTTCGTGAGCGCGTGCGCTACGTCCAGCGCACGTTCGAGGGTGCGGTCCTCGTGGAGCGTTACATCGACGGTCGTGAGCTCTATGCCGGCATCATCGGAAACGATCCGCCCGAGGCGTTACCGCTCGTTGAGCTCGACCTCTCGAGCGTTCCCGAGGGTGTTCCTCGCATCGCGGGGACCGAGGTCAAATGGTGGACGCACTCCGCGATCTACGAGGCTACGCCTCCGGTCTATCCGAAGAAGCTTCCGCGGTCGCTTGGACGAAAGGTCCAACGGGTCGCCGTCGCGGCTTACCGCGCGCTGGGCTTGCGTGATTACGGCAGGATCGATCTGAGGCTGACGCCTTCGGGCGAGCCTTACGTGCTGGAGGTCAATCCGAACCCCTGGCTGTCGTCCGGCTGCGAGCTCTACATGGCGTGGAAGAAGTCGGGTCGCACTTATGATGATCTGATTGCGAGAGTTGCGGAGATGGCGCTGTCTCGCGCCTGACCACTTCTAGCTCATTCAATATCTGGGCACGTTTGGGTCGATGCTCGTCGACCATGCCTCGATACCGCCCGCCATGCTCTTGACGTTGGTAAAGCCTTTTTGGGCAAAGAACTGAGCCGCGTTCAAGCTGCGCACGCCACTGTGGCAGTAAAAGACGATGGCCGTCTCCTTGTCCCATGAGCTGGTCATTTCGTCGACGAGCTCTTTCGAGGCCAGCGTGGCTCCTTCGATACGCGCCGTCTCCCACTCGACCTCGCCGCGTACATCGATGAGGCGGAGGGTTCCCGCCGCCAGGCCGTCCCTTACTTCTTCGGGTGTGGTCTCCACGTAGCTTCCTCCTTCTGATTCGAAGGAGAGTTTATCGCAAACTACCAGATCCAGACTTTGACCTCTTCGTCGTCCGTCTTGACGTGGACGAGCTCCGAGCGAGAAACGGAGGAAAGAGCCGCGAGAACGTTCTTGGTCTCGAACTCTTTGCCGTCGAAGCTGTCGAGGATATCGGCGACCATCGTGAGGGGTACCGTAACCGACACGTTCTCACTTTCACCGTCGACCCGCACCTCGATGTCGTCGCCGACTTTCTCGATCAAGACGTGCTCGGAGCCGTCACGGACTTCGACGAGCACACCGTCGGGAACGTCGATGAGCTCATCGATGATCTTCTCCGCGACGTCGTGATATTCCGCGATCTCGGGGACGTCGACGTGGGTCGCTTCGTGGGGCGCGAAGGCGAGAGCGGTTCTGGCGAGGAACAGCGGTACCGGGACTACGATGCGTGGACCGTCAGCTTGCTTGACGTCCACGATGACGCAGCTCGAGCTCAACAGCGCTCCTACGATGAGTACCGGTATCGAGAGCAAGACGATGGCAGCGGTCTTCAACATGATGGGCTCCTAGCTATGACGTCGGCGGCTATTTCTCGTCGATCCAGACGCGGACTTTGGTCTCGCCGTCGTCGACACGAACGATGTCTCCCCGTTGGCTCGAGAGCTCCTGGATCGCGTCTTCGATATTCAGAGTCTCGGCGTCGCCGGAGAACAGCGCATCCACGACCTTTACCGGGACGTCGATATGCACTTGTTCGTTGCTGTCGCCGTCGTGCTCGTCGACATCGATCCGGATGAAGTCGCCTTCACGGCGGATCTTCACGGTCTCGTCGTCACCCTCGACCGAGACGAACTCGGCATCGCCGGCGTCTCTGAGCTCATTCCACATACGTCGGATGTCCTGGAGGTCGATGTCGTTGTCGATGTGGTCGAGATGGAGGTGACCGTCTTTGATGATCTTGTCGGGAGCGGCTTCGAGCGCTACTTGAACCACGGAGAGCGGCAAATTCACGTTCACGTGGGTGTTGTCCTCGGAAGCCTCGTCGACCTCGACGTGAATCCACGGCGTCTGCGCGAGTGCGGGTGCGGCTAGCAAGGACAGTGCTGCTGCTGCGGCTGCTAAGGGAAGTGCTCGTCTCATCTCGTTCTCCTTCAATCTGGTCTATCGTCTACCCCGTTCATACGCGACCCTTGACCGAGAGGTTCAATGAAAATGTCGTGTCGGTGTAAACAGGTGAGCAAGAGGCGGTTAGGGCGCATGTTAGACTCGCGCCCATGACTCGTCTCCGGCGCTCGATCCTCTACCTTCCGGGCTCGTCCGAGCGGATGATGGAGAAAGCGGGCACGCGCGGCGCTGATGTGCTTGCGCTCGACCTCGAAGACGGTGTGCACCCCGACGAGAAACGAGAGGCTCGTGAGAAGATCTCGAAAGCGCTCGAAAAAAACGATTGGGGTGAATCGGAAGTGTTCATACGGGCCAACGGTCTCGACACAGATTGGGGTTGGGACGACGTAGAGATGATCCGCGACGTCGCTCCGGCGGGCGCGATCCTTCCCAAGGCGAGCGACCCCTCCGTCGTCGGTGAGGTCGCGGTGCGTCTTGCTCCCAACGTTCCGCTTTTTCTGATGCTCGAGACGGCGGAGGGCATTCTCCAATCGGCTGCGCTGGCGCGCGTCGACAACGTTTCCGGTCTCTTGTTCGGCGCTGCCGACTTTCGCGAGAACATCCAAGCGAGCCCGCTTCCGGATGAGTCGGAAATTCTCTTCGCACGTTCCGCGGTCATCGTCGCCGCTCGTGCCGCGGGGATCGAAGCCTTCGACACGCCTTGGTTCGAGTACAAAGATCCGGCGGGTCTCGAGGCGAGCGCCAAGCGTGCGCGTCATTTGGGCTTCGACGGTAAGACCGCGATCCATCCGAGTCAGGTGGAGTGCATCCACGACGTCTTCTCTCCGACCGCGGCGGAGATCGCACGAGCCCAGGGAATCGTCGACGTAATGGACCGAGCGATGGCGGAGGGGCGAAACGTGGCGACACTCGGTAACGAAATGGTCGAGGCGCTACATCTAAAGGGCGCCCACCGCGTTCTCGAACGGGCGGGGAAATAGGGGGGACACAATCCCCATTACTCCGTCTTGAAATAGGGGGACACAACCCCATTACACAGGTCTTGAGCATGGTTTGCGGCAAGAACAGAGTAATGGGGATTGTGTCCCCCTATTTCAAGAACCGCGTAATGGGGTTGTGTCCCCCGCTGCCCCTATTTCAGTCGCTGCGCAAAACCCGCGACGGCTCCAGCTCTTTGATTCTGCGCGCCGGAATCAGCGTCGCTCCGGAGGCGACGCCGAGGATCAACGCGGCCGCGGCCGCCGTCGTGCCGAGATCCATCGGGCCGACGCCGTAGAGTAGGTCGGCGATGAAACGGGTGAGCGCGAAGGCCACCGCTACACCAACTCCGACTCCCACGACGGATTGACGCAACGTCCTCCCGAGGACGAGTCGCACGAGGTCGCCGTCACTGGCACCGACCGCTTTCCGGATTCCCATCTCCCGGCGCCTGCCGTTCACGGACAAGCTCACGACCGCATAGACGCCGGAGGCACAAAGGACGAAGGCAATGACGGCGAATGTCCCGAGGAGAGAGGCGGCGAAACGCGTGCGCGCGAACCAGTGATCGATCCCGTCGCCGGCATCGTAGGTCTCGACGAAGTGGTTCGGGTCCACCTGCCAAATCGCTTGCCGGACGGACTCCGCGAAGCCGGCGTCGTTGCGCTCGCTCCGAACGAGGACGTCGATCCAGATCGGCACCGATTGCCGCCACGGTCGGTAGACGATCGGGTGCACGTCCGCCACGAGAGGAACATGGACATCTCGGACGACCCCGACGATGACGAGGGTCTCGATACCGTCATCCGTCACGACGCCGAGGGTTCGTCCGACCGGATCGGAGTCTCCGAAATGACGACGGGCCAGGTCTTCGTTCACGAGGGCGACCGGCCGTGCCTGTTCGTCGTCGGTTTCGCGAAAATGACGCCCACGCGCGAGTGCGATCTCGAAGACATCGAAATAGCCCGCGTCGACGCTGCGGACGTCGGCCACCGGTCGATCTTCCGTTCCGCCGCCGACCTCGATCTCGTGACGGCTCGACCAGATCTGATTGGGGAAGCGGTTCGTGAAGCCCACCTCTCCAATCCCGGGGATCTCGTTCACGCGGTCGCTCACGTCTTGGTAGAAACGACGTCTCTCCCCCGGGCCCGGATAGCGGTCCTTCGAGGGCGTGATCCAGAAGTCGAGGACGCCGTTGGGCTCGAAGCCCAAGGGGGCGCTGTGCAAAGCTTCGTAGCTCCGGACGGTCACCCCGGCGAAAATGAGAAGCGCCAGCGTGAGCGCGACCTCGGTTATCACGATGAGCTCTCGAGATCGGGCGCGGTGGTAGGAGTCGTTCGCGAGCACGAGCGCACGGTTGATAGGAAGCGAAGCGCCTCGCCAAAGAGGGAGGAGCGAACTTCCGAGCATGGCGAACGTCGTGGCGATGAGCCCGAATGCGTATACGCGTGCGCTCAGGACGATGGCGTCGGAGCCCCCGGGAATTTTGCGAAGGAGTGGTCGCGGTAGCGCGTTCGAAGCGAGCTCGACGCCGTAGAAGGAGAGCCACAGGCCGGAGAGGCCGCCGGCAACGGCCAGCAGCGCGGCTTCGCAGGACAGCAGTTTCAACAGCGAGGCGCGGCCGGCTCCGAGCGCTTTTCTGAGCGCGATCTCCCGTTGACGCGAGCTCACCCTTGCGAGGACCAGGTGGGCGACGTTGCCGGTCGCGATCAACAGGAGGAGCGCCGCAGCGCTTAGCAAAAGCGCCACCGTCTTACGGTCATCACCGTAGAACGCTTCGTGGGCGCCCTCGACGGTGAGGGTCAATCCCCGATTCTCGGGATACTCTCGTTCGAGCGTTCTTAATGCCGCTCGCAGCTCGGCCTGACTGCTTTCGGGCGTGGCACCCGGACGGAGGCGACCGAACGGCCACAAGCTCTCGTCGTCTCTCGCGCTCCTCTCCGCCTCCGAGAGCCGAAACGGGATCCAGAGATCTTGCTCGTAGCGGTACCAGGCGGTGTCCGGGAGTACTCCGACGATCGTGTAGGCGCGTCGCTCGATGTACCGATAGCTGCCGCCCTCGATTACCAATTGCTGACCGATGATGTCCGGCTCGGCGCCGAACCGCGTGATCCAGTAGCTATGGGACAGGACCACGACGGGCGAGGCGTTCGGCTCTTCGTCCGAGGCGATGAGGGTCCTACCAAGAGCGGCCTCGATCCCCAACAGCGAAAAAAAATCTCCGAGCACCTGATGTGCGTTCGCGAGCTCCGCCCGGCCGCGATGGATGGTGTTGATCTCGGCGAGGTTGAAGGCCGAGAGCTGCTCGAACGACTCGCTGCGCGCGCGTAGGTCGTTGAAGTTCGCAAACGATATCCCGACGCGCCGATCATGGCTGTCGCGGATCTGCACTTCAGCCAGGCTGGCCGGCTCACGGAAGGGAAGAGGCTCGAGCCACACGGCATCGAACACACTGAAAAGAGTGGTGACGGCGCCGACGCCGATGGCGATGGTCGCGACGGCGACCGCTGTCGTCACGGGCGCCCTTCTCAGGGCGCGGACCGCGAGCGCCCAGTCGTTCACGACACCACGAGCTCCAGCACTTGCATCGCGAGCTCCGTGACGTCGAGCTCGCCTCCGGTGACATTCCGAAGGATGACCACCCCCTTGCCGCTCGCTCGGTCGAAATAGGCGCCGGCACGGTAGCCGGCGACCGAGCCTCCATGGCCGGTGATCACGAGCTCCCCGCGGCGTACGACACTGAATCCGATGCCGTAGCCGGAGCTCAAGTCTCCGGTCGCGGAGTTTACGCGGTCGAAATTATCCTCGAGCGCGGCCTGGGGGATGACCGATTCGGGCCCGTGGCCTAGTTGAAAAGAGACGAAGCGGGCGAGGTCGACGACGGTGGAGTACAGCGCACCGTTCGGAACTTTGTAGCCGCGGCCCGAATGCTCTTCGGCCGGAGTCTCGAAATCGACGACGCCGTCCTTCAGTCGGTAGCCCTTCGCGATACGAGACTCGAAGTGATCGCGGGGGACGAAATCGGTGTCGATCATCTTCAACGGCTCGAGGAGCTCCTCGCGCACGTAGTCCATATAGTCTCGCTTCGCGGCTCTCTCGAGCGATAGGCCCAAGATCGCGTAACCGATGTTGGAGTACTGATAGCGGGTGTCCGGCGCGAAGTCGTAGCGGACCTCCGGAAGCGCTTCTAGCACGACCTCCGTCCAGCGGTCCGCGCGGCCGACGAGATAGGTGGGCAGGTTTTCGGGCTCTCGCGCGAGTCCGGAAGTCATCGTCGCGAGCTGCACGAGCGTGATCGGCGGCGCCCCTTCGACGCGGTCACGGATCCGGCTCATCTCGGGAACGAACCGCTCGACGGGATCGGAGACCGAAACGACTCCCTCGCGTGACATTTTCAACAAAGCGAGACCCGTAAACTGCTTGGTGATCGAACCGATGCGATAGACGTGCTCGGGCGTGGCGGTGACTTTGTTCTCGATGTCCGCGTAGCCGAATGCTGCGGTATATACGAGCTTCGCGCCGTCGACGAGCGCGATGCTCACGCTGCCGACGCCGTCTCTTTCGACTTCCCGGGCGACGAGCGCCGCGACCCGCTCGTCCCCGAAGCCTAAGCCCGCGCTTCCGGCGAGCAGGCAGATAATCGCGAGGGCTCTCATGGCTGGCTGACCTCGAGCTTTGTCTCGACCGGTGACAGGCATCTCGTGTCGTCACACGCCTGGTAGGTCAAGATGACCGAGGCGCCGGTGAGTGTGCCTTCGAGCGTGACCGCATCGCTGTAGACGGCGATGGCGTCGTCGGTGAAGGAGAACGAGAGACGCTCACCCTCCGGATATCGAACGTCGTCGACATCGCCTCCGACCTCGGTGGGAATCAGAAACTCGGACGATGCCGGGTTGGCGTTGACGTGCCAGCCATCCTCGATGCGGAGCTCTACACGGAACCGATCGCCTTCCTTCGTCAGGGTCGCATCGACGAGCGACTCCGCGAGCGTCATGGGTGAGTCCGGCTCCCTCTCTCGGTGGTAACGCGCGATGGCGACGGCTAGGGTCTTCGTCGCGGACGGATATTGAACGTATTCGGATGCGAAGGCTCGCATGGCTGCTTCGGCGCGCGCGGCGTAGGTCGGTTTTCCCGTCAGCTCGGACAAGTTCAGGAGGATCTCGACAGCGGCCCCGTTCCCGGACGGAATGGCACCGTCCATCGCTCCCTTGCTCTGAAACAAGCTCAGCGGATCGGCCGTGCTCTGAAAATAGCCTCCGGCAGGGTCTCTTAGCCGAAGCTCCATCTCTCCCGCGAGTTTCTCCGCGTGGTCGAGCCAGCGAGCTTCGCCGGTCACACGGAAGAGCGTGAGCAGACCTCCCGTCAGGAAGGCGTAGTCGTCGAGGAACGCGTCCACTTTGCTCTCGCCGTTCCGCCACGCATGTTGGAGTATGCGTGCGTCTCCACTCATTTGATCGATGACGAAGCTCGCCGCTTCGGTGGCCGCGTCGAGGTAGCGGGGCTCTTCGAAATAGGCGCCCCCTTTTGCCATCGCGCTCACCATCATGCCGTTCCAGTCGGCGAGGACCTTGTCGTCGACGAGAGGAAACTCGCGTTTGTGTCGCGCGTCCCGCAGCTTGCCCATGGCGGGCGCCATCTTGGCGAGAAGCTCGTCCCTGCTCATGCCCAGCCGCTCGGCGTGATCGGGTAGCGGTGCCGTCAAGTACACCGTATAGAGGTGCTCCTCGAAGTTGGGAGCGCCGTCGAATCCGAAAATGGGGCCGAGGAGAGTGAGCTCGTCGTGGGCGAGAACGGATTCCAGCTCCTCGCGACTCCAAACGTAATAGGCTCCTTCGTGGCCGTCCGTCTGCGCGTCGATCGCGGATTTGAACCCGCCGTCATCCAGCGTCATACGCTCGAGAACGAAGTCGAGCGTGCCCCGCGCGAAGCGCGCGAGCTCTTCATCTCCGGTGAGCTGCGCCGTCTCGATCAGAATCTCGGCGAGGAACGCGTTGTCGTAGAGCATCTTCTCGAAATGCGGGATACGCCACTCGGTGTCCGTCGCATATCGGTGGAAGCCGCCGCCGACGTGGTCGTAGAGGGCACCTTCACTCATCCGCCGGAGCGTCACCAGCAGCATGTGTCTCGCCTCGGCGTTTCCCTCAGCCGCCCGTTCGTGCAGCAAGAACAAGTTCGCGGGGGATGGGAATTTGGGGGCTGCGCCGAACCCGCCCCACTCCTCGTCGAAGCCGTCCGAGAGAGCGGCGAGTGCGAGCTCCACACCGTCACCGCCGGGCACGGTGTCCGACGGCGACGCCTTCGATGCCACCGTCTCCTCGACGGCGCTCGCGATGCGCGCGGCCGAGTCTTCGACGGCGGCCCGTTCGTTCGTCCACAGATCGTGGATACGGGTCAGCACCGTTCGGAAGCCGACGGAGCGGCCGCTATCCTCGGGAGGGAAATACGTCCCCGCGAAGAACGGGTGCAAATCGGGCGTCAGGAACACGGAGTTGGGCCAGCCACCTCGTCGGGTCATCAGCTGCGTCGCGGTCATGTAGATCTCGTCGAGGTCCGGCCGTTCCTCGCGATCGACCTTGATGCTGATGAACCACTCGTTCATGATCGCGGCGAGCTCCTCATTTTCGAAGACATCCTCCTCCATGCGATAACACCAGTAGCAGGTGGAGTAACCGACCGAGAGGAAGATCGGCCGGTCGAGCGCGCGTGCGAGCTCGACGGCCTCTTCACCCCACGGATACCAATCGACCGGGTTCTCTGCGTGGAGCTGCAAATAGGGGCTCGTCTCGTGAAAGAGGCGGTTCGTACCCGGCGGCCGCTCCTGCGAGGGAGCGCATACCGCCCCTAGCAACGTGAGCGCGGTCACGGGCAAAATGTTTCCAATCCGATGCACCGACTAACGTTACGGGCTCCCTAGTCTCGGTGCAACCGCTGTGGTAGCGTGTTTTCAGCAGGAGGTGGCAATGGGCTTTCGAGCGGCGACGCTCACGTGCATCACGATTGGGGTGTTGGCCGCTGCGGTCGACCGCGCCAACGGGCAGCCGATCGAGATCACTTTGACCGAAGGGACGAACTTCGCCGTGGCCCGTTCTCCGGCTGATGGAAGCCTCATCGTTGACCTGCAAGGAACTCTCTTTCGCCTTGCGCCCGAGGGGGGCCGAGCGACGGCCCTCACCGATGGACTCGGGGACGATCGCGCGCCTCACTTCGCAAGCGACGGGAGCCGCGTCGTATTTCAGTCCTATCGTGAGGGCACGTGGGACATTTGGACGATCGGTGCGGATGGCTCGGATCTGACGGCGCTGACGCATGGGCCGGCCGATGATCGCGAGCCCGTGTTCTCGCCCGACGGCACCCGGGTAGCATTCTCGTCGGACCGTTCGGGCAACTACGACATCTGGGTGCTCGAGCTCGAAAGTGGTGTTCTGGAGCAGCTCACGACACATCCGGGCAACGACGCAATGCCGGCCTGGCAGCCGGCGGGGGAGTCGATCGTATTCGTTTCCGATCGGGATACCGGAGGCGATGCGCTCTACTCGCACGACTACCCGTCGCTCGAGCCATCGCCGGCGACGCTCGTCGCGGGCTTCGAGGAGCCGATCGCTTCGCCCGCGTTCAGCCCGGATGGCTCGCGCCTCTCCGTACGCGTGCTGGAGCTGTCGGACACGAGCGCCGACGCGATGGGGCCGGCGCCTGTCGTGAGCCGCTTGGTGTTGCTGGATGCGGTGACCGGCTTCGTCGTCGAGCGGGTCGACGGTCCTCCGGACGTCTTTCCGTTCCGCGCTTCGTGGACGCCCGACAGCGCGATTCTCTACACAGCCGAAGGCGGCATATGGCGTCACTCTTTGGACGTCCCCGACGGAGAGGACGCCGCCCCGAGTCGCGTTCCATTCGAGGCGGTCGTGACGCTCGACCGTCCAGAATATGAACGACGTGCCGTTACTTTTCCCGAGGACGGCGAACGCCTTCCCGTCCGAGGGATCGTGCGGCCGGTGACGTCCCCCGACGGAAAGCGCATCGCGTTCTCCGCCCTGGGCGACATCTGGCTCGTCGACGCGTCGGGCGGGGTGCCGTCCGCGCTGACCCGCGATCAGTACCTGGACACAGACCCCGCGTGGTCGCCCGACTCATCGATGGTTGTCTTCAGCTCGGATCGCGTCAGCACGATGGATCTCTGGATGAAGCCGGCCGATGCTCCGACACGGACCCGGCCCCATCGTCTGACGCTCTCACTAGGGGCGGAGCTCGCGCCGTCCTATTCCCCGGACGGCCGATGGATCGCCTACGTCAACGAGGAGTCCAGGCTTCACGTGATGCCTGCCGGAGGCGGCGATGCGCGGGCGATAACGCCGGCGCGCCGGGGTATCAGTCAGCCTTCGTGGTCGAGCGACAGCGTCCATGTCGCCTACGGGATCCACGCGCCGATATCGACGCGGTTTCGCGAAGGCTACAACCGCATCGCGATCGCCGACACCCGTACGGGCGACGAGCGGATCCTGGATGTCCCCGACCGCAGCATCTCGGGTCGTGACGGCGAGGGGCCGGTGTGGAGCCCGGACGGGCGCGCGCTCGCCTTCGCGATGGACGGAGGTCTCTGGACGCTGCCGGTGCGACCGGATGGATCGCCGACCGGAGATCCCAAGCCGGTCGCGGGCGAGGCCGTCGACTTTCCCAGCTGGGCTTCCGGGAGTGACTCCCTGTTATTCGTCACGCCGAGAGGGCTGAAGCGGCTGGATCTCGACAGCGGCACGTCCTCGAGCATCCGTGTCGATCACGAATACGAGGTGGAGTCCGCGCGGGGAAGGCTGCTCCTGCGAAACGTCCGGGTCTTGGACGGCACGGGTGCGCCGGCGCGCGACGGTCGGGACGTCATGCTGTCCGGGCGTTTCATCGAGAGTATCGAGCCGACATCCGAGACGTGGCCCGAGGATATTCGAGTCATCGACGGCACGGGTAAGACGTTGATCCCCGGACTCATCGAGATGCACACGCATCTGAGTCTCCCGGCTTTCGGCTCGCGTCACGGAAAAGTCTGGCTCGCCTATGGCGTGACGTCGATGAGGAGCCCCGCCGACCTCCCCTATCGAATGCTCGAGGAGCGGGAGTCCATCCGTTCCGGCCGCCGTATCGGGCCGAGAGTGTTCTTCACGGGCGGCACGCTTGACGGTGACCGCATCTACTACGGTGGAGGCATTGCGATCAGCAACGTGGAGGAGCTCGAGCAGGAGGCGCAACGCGCTCTCGACCTTGGCTATGATCTCATCAAGACCTACGTACGCCTTCCGGATGAGATGCAAAAGCTCGTCGTCGAGGAGTCGCATCGCCAGGGCGTGTACGTGACGTCTCATGAGATCTATCCCGCGATCGCATTCGGGATCGACGGCGTCGAGCACGTCGCCGGTACGTCGCGGCGGGGCTACTCGCCCAAGATGAGCGACCTGCGCCGGAGCTACGGCGACGTGATCGAGCTGCTCGGAGGATCGGACGTTTTCTTCACGCCGACAGTGCTCATCTACGGCGGCTATAGTCTCGCGCTCGCGCGCGACCCTACGCTGTTGAACGAGCCGCGCTTGAGCATGCTGTTTCCGGCTTGGGCGCAAAACGGTTTACGGGCGCGGGCGCAGCCCGGGGATGTCGAGGCGTCGCTCGACGTCATGGCCCCGATTTTTTCGACGGTACAGCGTGTGGCCGAGCGCGGCGGGCGCATTCTCGCGGGGACGGATTCTCCGATCGTCCCCTACGGGCTCAGCCTCATTCTCGAGATCGAGCAGCTCTCGGAAGCGGGGCTCGGGCCGAGCCTCGCGCTCCGGAGCGCGACCTCATTCGCGGCCGAGGCACTGAATCTCTCCGATCAGCTGGGCACGATCGAGGTTGGGAAGATCGCCGACCTCGTTCTTCTCGGCGGCGACCCGATCGACGACATCAAGAACTTGCGTTTGACCGAAGTGGTTATCGTCGATGGTCGCCTGTTGACCGTCGAGCAGCTGCTGCGTGTTCGCTGACCGAGACGGAGAGCTCTCTCAGGTACACGAGCGCGAGTCGTAAGCTCGAGCCGTGCCACGACAGGAGTCGCCCATCGACGAGACGGACCGCGAGCGGGCATCCGGGCGTTCGGAGCTCTCGAGCGTGATCCTCGGAGAACGGAAAGGGCTCGGAGCTCAGTAGCACGACGTCCGGATCGATTGCGTCGATCTCCTCTCGCGTCACTTCCGGGTAGCGTCCCCGATCCGGAGCGCCGTTTTCGCCTCCGGCCTCGGAAAGCAGTGCGTCAATGAAAGTATCGCGCCCCGCCACCATGTAGGGGTTCTTCCAGATCAAGTAGAGGAAGCGGAACCCGGCTGTACCTCGGCGGGTTTCCGACAGCGTGACGCGTTCGCGCGTGATCGACTCGACCAAGCGGGTGCTCTCACCAACGTGACCCAAGAGTGTTCCGAGTGTCTCGATATCGGAGATCGCGCCGTCGAGGTCACGAGGGTAGAGGACGTAGACGGGCGCGATCTCGCGTAGACGCTCAACGTCCTCGAGGCGATTCTCTTCCTTGTTGACCAGTAACAGGTCCGGCTCGAGAGCGGCTATCTCCGCGATTCGAGGGGACTTCGTGCCGCCGACCACCGTGCAGCGAGTCCGAGCTTCGGGTGGATGTTCGCAAAAACGCGTCACTCCGACGAGTGCGTCGCCGGCTCCGAGCGCAAAGACGGTCTCCGTTACCGACGGCACGAGGCTGACGACGCGGCGCGCTGGACGATCCGGATCGTGACGTTCTCCGGACGCATCGAAGAGGTGTGTCACGACACTATTATGGCTCGCTCGAGTCGTACGAAGTCGAAACCCGCAAAAAAAGGGCGTTTTTAGCGGCGATTTCGCGTTTCTTCCTTGCGGAATCGCCGGAACAAGATTAGAATAATCTGCGTTTGATACCACTCAGCTTGTTGAATGAACATCGCAATCTTCAAGGCGGTAGTGTGCGTAGTGGCTGTGATGCAATTGTTCGAGCCGCCGTTGCGTTCGCTTCCGGGTGTTTTGTAATGGGCAGCTCGTAGCTCGAGCTGGTTCCAATTGAAAAGGAGACGCGACGAATGGCCACCAAACCTATGACCAAGACCCAGATCATTGCCGAGTTTGCCGAGAGCATGCAGGTACCGAAAAAGCAGGCCGCCTCGTGGTTCGATGAGCTCGCGAGCGTAGCGGTACGCGAGACCCAGAAGTCCGGTCAGTTCATCATCCCTGGAATCGGAAAACTGGTGAAGTCGACCCGGAATGCCCGCAAGGGACGTAATCCGCAGACCGGAGAAGAGATCCAAATCCCGAAAAAGACCGTGGTCAAGTTTCGGGTGGCGAAGGCGTGCAAAGACAGCGTCGTTCCGCCGAAATAGCTCGTGAAGACGTGAGCGGCGCTTTCTAAGGGCGTCGCTCCGAAGAGATCAGGCGCCGGCCGCCACCCCCTTCGGGGTGCGGTCGGCGTTTCTTTTTTAGCGGCCTTCGAGTGCCGAGAGCTCTTTCGCGGCTTCTTCCCGGGTAGGGTCCGCCTTGATCGCGGCCTCGAACGCTTCGAGCGCCTGCGCTCGGGCCCCGAGAGCCTTGTAAGCGAGGCCCCTGTAGAAGTGCGCGTCGTAGGCGAAGCCCTCCGCTGGCTCTCGCTGGTCGAGCAGAGCGATAGCCTCCGTATGGCGACCTTTGGCGAGCTCGACACGCGTCTTCGTGATACGGAAGCTGTAATTGTCGGGCGTGCTCTCGAGAGCGGCCGAGATCGCTTCGAACGCTCGATCGAGCTCCAGATTCTTGTCGACGCAGTAGCGAGCGAGGAGGTTCGCGAGGTTCTGGTTGTTGGCGTTCTTCTCGACGAGGCTGCTCAAGCCTTCGATATAAGCGAGGTACTGCGTCTCTGCCTTCGCTGCCTCACCCTTGTTCGCATAATAGGCACCGAGTACGTCGCGGTATCGAAACGGCACGTGTTCCGGCGTCTCGAACAGGCGCTCGAGGATGGTCGCGGCTGGGACGAGCTCGCCTGCCTCGCGCATGGAGTCGACGAGCCGTAGCTGTACATCCACATTGGTTGGGTCGACCGCTGCGACTTCACGGATGTACGCGGTGAGGTTCGTCTCATCGAGGCCGTCCGGAATCGGTACGACCCCGTCGTCGTGGATCGCCGATATCTGATCGTCCACGAGCTCGAGAGCGACACGGTGGCCGCCACGATAGATATCCAGCATGCCGACGTCGATAGAGACGAGCTTCCCTCCGAAGCGAGCTTCGATCCAACCGGGCGTGAGCGTATGCCCCACGACGAGACGTTTGGCCCCGAGCTTCTCCAAAATGCGATCGACGCGAGGCTGCTCGAGGCTTTGCGCACCCGTCGTCAGCGACGTGTTCGCGAGTCCGCGATATTGCAGCGGCGAGGCCTCATCGAACGTCAGGCCTTCCTCGATGGGGAGCTCGCCCGAAAGCTCTTTGCGGATGCGGTCGTTGACCTCCGCGATACCGATATCGGCGAACTTCTCGCTCCAGTCGCCGTGCGAGAACAAGACGCCGTTGATGAGAACCGCCGTATTGTGGCGACGGATCCACTTCCCGTAGCGTCCTTTGGCGTCGAACGCTCGACGGTGCTCGATATATCCCAGCGGGTAGCTCTCGGTGAACTCGGCTTTGACGTCGTTCTTCTTCGGCGCGTCCTCGCCTTTTTCTTTGGCTTCTTTGCGTAGCTGGTCGTAATAGCGGTCGAACGCCTGTTCGTGTCGCTTGCGCGAATCTCGATCGACGAAGGCCGCATATTCCTGCTTCGAGACGAGGTCGAGGATCCCGATGAGGTTCATCGCTTCGTGATTCCCGATCAGGAGATGCACGCGCCCGCCCTCGTCTTCGGCTCGTTCTTCGAGCTTCATCAAGAAATCCATCGCCTTGCGTGAGTCGGGCCCGCGGTCGACGACGTCCCCGTTCTGCACGAGGTGGGCCTCGCCGCCGATCCAGCGCAGTTTTTCGTCGATCAGGCGAGCGTTTCGAAGGACCCGGACGAGGTTGTCATACGAGCCGTGTACATCGCCGACGGCAACGACGCGCTCGACGTCGTTCCACACGTAGTCGTCGTCCTGAGCCGAGACGAGGAGCGCGATGCTGAGTGTCGCTATGAGAAAGAGTCCAGTCCATCGTTTCATCGTGTCAGCTACCCGGTGATGCCTCGTTTCCCTTCGAGGAAAACCGCTCCGAAAATCGTTTGCAACAGGTCGAGGCGATCCGATAGAAGCTCGAACAACGCATCGTGCTCGATGACCAGGGCCCGTCCGGGCTCGGCCGCTCGCGCGTTCCATGACCATTCGCTCCCCGCGAGCGTCTCCGACACTCCCAGGCATTCGCCCGCGTCGAGTGCGACGAGGCTCTCTCCCGAGGAGGTCGAAAGCTCGATCGCGCCGTCGAGCAGCAGCCATATGGACGCGGCGTGACCCTGGGAGAACAAGACGGCGTCCGTGTCGTGACTCTTGTGCTGCGTGATGGATGCGAGCGCGTAGAGCTCTTCACCTGTCGTCCGAGCGAACACGGGTACCGACTGGAGAACCAACGCCTTGTCCACCGTTTTGAGAGTTGCGTCCGATGATGGTGCTGCGGGCTGTTCCGTCATCCGCACGCGACTCGGCGGTGCTGCGGGCTCTTCGCTTCCGTCGTGGTCGAGAAGGATGCGGAAGAGACCTTGTGCGAGATCGATATTCGCTGAAAGAAGCTCCCGGAACTCCTCGGCGGGCATCGCGAGCGCGATGGACTCGATGGATGCCTGCGCCGGTCTCTGGGTCGTCGTCCCCTCGAGTACCTCGCGAAAGCCGAGCATTGCCGGAGGCTCGAGAGTTTGGCTCTCGCCGGTGCTTCCATCGGTGAGTTCGAACGCGCCTTCGAGAAGCACTTGGATATAGCGCGGGTGCGTGCCCTGTTCCTGTACCTTGGAGCCGGCGTCGTAGCGCACTTGTTGAGAGATCGTCGCGATGCGGAAGAGCTCGTCTATAGACACGAAGCGAAACAGTGGGATCTTTCGCAGCTGGCGTGCGAGCGTTACCGCGGGAACCGGCGGGAGGGGCTCAAATTGCATGGGGCTCCTGCTGGCTCATGCGGAATGCAGCCAAAGCGTTGGAGGCGGACTCGAAGACGGCGAAATCCTTGGCAGCCCGGAACTGCAGGACTTGCTCGAGGTCGTCCGCGAGCGCCCAGAGGCGCTCCTCCCGAATGATGTCGATGGCGGTAGCGGCGATGACCTCGTCTTCGTCGTAGATGAGTCGGGCGAGCGTCTCTTCGGCCGTCCGCATTCTTGTCTTGAGCAGTACATTGCCTTTGCGGACCTTGTCCTCGAGAGGCAAGTCATCGATGAGCGGCAAGAAGGCCCCACGCACCTCTCCCGACAACGTGTTGTCGAGGAGCTCGACCGCGCTCGCCCGAGCTTTGGGGTCGCCTTTCTGAATGGCCCAGCGAGCGGCGCGGATATCGCTCGAATCGTAGGTGAGTCCGAGCAAGCGGTAGATGCGGTCGATGGATCTCGCGAGCTTCTCACGGATCGCTTGCTCGACGAGTGTCCCCTCGGTCAGGCCGCCCTTGTCGAAGAGGTCGAAGCGCGCGCCGAGATAGCGATAGTAGCGGCGGATCTCCTTTTGCAACAGCTTTTCGACCGGCTCCGGGTCGATCGCGAGATCGGGTCGCTCGCGACGGATACGCTCCAGTGCCTTGATCGCTTTGTAGCGGATGAACCCGTCGTCGCTCGCGAGGCAGCCGGCGAGCGTTTCGACCGAGGCCATGGACGGGATGGCGGCCAGCGCTTCGGGGATGTTGCGCCGTACCCATGGGTCTTCTTCCTCGTCGTCGAGGAAGAATGTGAGGGCGGGCACCACCGCCTCGCCGTAGCTCACGAGGACTTCTCGGGCGGTATTCTTCGATCGGCGATCTCTGAGGAGCGAGACCAAGACCGGAACAAATAAGAAATCCGCGTCACCGAGTAAGTGCGCGCTACCGATGGCCTCTCGGGCGACGCTTATGTCGGGGTCCGTCAGAAGCGGGATCAACAGCTGGCGGAAACGCGGGTCGCTCGTCCGGCCGATCGCACGTGCCGCTTCGCGCCGGGCCGGTGCGGCCGAGGTGCGACTATCGGAAGCGAGCCGCTCGAGAGTCTCCTCGGCGGCGAGGCGATCCGACTCCTCGGGGCTGTCCGCGAGCGCGACCGCCGCGGTGGCGACGATCCGTGGGTCGCGGTCCGACAAATACGGCCGCATCATCGCCTTTACATCGGTGTCGCGCACCGAAGCGAGCACTTCGACCGCTCCCGCGCGCACGTCCGAGCTCTCGTCCTTCAACGCCTGCTCCACAGCGGGCATCCACCGCGTGAGTTGATCGGCCCCCTGGTTGCGCGCAGCTGTGAGCGCTCGTGAGCGGACGAGAGGTGAGTCGTGGCGCAGCAGAAGCGGCGTTACCAAGTTGCGCTTGTCTAGAGATTCGAGAAGCTCGATGGCGCGGATGACGCGCTGCTCTTCATTGCTTCCAAGCTCTTCCACGAGCGTTTCGATCGTGGCGAGATCGCCCGCCTCGGGCGAGAGCCGCTCCGGCTCGATGTCGAGAGATGCGATGCTGCGACGAAAGGCTTGCAGATACTCTCTTTTGGCGATGCGGGTCGTAGGAAGCCAGAGCGCGACGTAGAACAGCGCGATGAAACTCAGATGCCACCACTGAGCGCCCAGTAGATTGGTCGCGACCAGAAGGATGACCGAGCCTAGCCCCTTGCCGATGAATCGATCGGCGACCACGTCCACGAAGCTCTTCGCCTTCAGCTTGAGCTCTGTCGGCAGCGGAAGAAACAAGACCTCGCGGGTCGTCTTGTCCAAGCTGTAGCGCAACGTCGTGTCGGTGGCGCGTGCCGTATAGGACGTCCACAGCGCGCCGGTAATGGGTACGAAAACGGACCAGATCGCGAGGTTGACGGGCAGGACGGCGAGGGCAAATCCGACGCCGAGGCGGCTATAGATCGACGCGGTTCCGAATTGAATGATGAAACCCGCGAACGAGCTGACCGTCGTCATCCCGGCGATGTACTTCGTGATCGTGTCTTTCGCCGCGACCTGCTCTTCCAAGACCATGTAGAGCTGGTTCTCGAGGGTCAGCGCCCCCAACGCGCCGAATCCGATGATGAGCGCGATCACTTGCAAGTGGCGCGAGCTCCGCAGCATCGACAGGGCCTCGCCGCCCCCGACGGAGTCGGTTTTGACTTTGAACGCCTCGCTTGCTTCCGGTTTCGTACGGCGCTGGATCTCGAGCACGAGAAAGAACGACATCGCGAGGATGACGGCGCTTACGAGAAGCAGGTTCGTCGTGCCGAGCTGGTCCACGTAGAGCACGGTGAGTCCGGCGCCGGCGCCGCCGCCTAAGAGCGCTCCGGCCCCGATGAATCCGAAGAGCCTCTTTGCCTGGCGCGGATCGTAAATGTCGTTGGCGAGCGTCCAGAACTGACTGATGAGAAAGATTCCGAGGAGCTGCCGGCCGAAGAAGAAGAAAGCGACCGCGACCCACTGGCTTCCCGTCTGGAAGAGAAACCAGAAGGTCACCAACAGCGCAATGACGCTTAGCTGTGTGCCCGGCAACACCCAGAGCTTGGGTATCTTCGCGAGCGCACGGCTATAGAGGTTGAGAATGAATCCCATCGACAGGCCGGCGAAGAGGAACACCCACGGCATGTTGTGGGCGCCGAGCGCAGCGATGAACTCCGATGCCGCCGAAGGCTTGATGTTGTTATACGCCGCCATCGCGAGAAAGGCGTAGATGAACATCAAGACGCCCGTGACTGCCTCGCCTTGACGGAACGTGACGATGAGGGACAGCGCGCGTCTTAGAAAGGAGTCCAGCATGGGTTGGTCGAAAGCCTACGAGTGCATGTTATGACACGGCCGCGATGGGCAGCAAATTCGCGCGGTAAGAACGAGCGATCGCGCTTTGCTGCGAGAGGGAAAACGCTAGCGCGCGGGGAGAATGAGCGTCAGCTCGTTGCCCTGCTCCGTCGCGGATGTCGTCAAGTTGCCTTGGAAGTAGTCGACCACGTTGGCGACGAAGGAGAGCGGCCAGCTCGTTCCGTGCTGTTCGAGGCTCCACGAGACGTAGTCGCCTTCGCTCGGGCTTGGCTGGCGTACGCTCGCGACATTGTCCGAGACCTGGATATAGGCTTTGCCGTCCTCGACGTGGGCGGAGAGACGAATCAGGCCGCCGGTCTGGCCGTGCAGGTCGTATTCCGCGCGTTCGACGAGCGCCGATAGGGCGGAGCGAAGCAGGAACGCGTCGGCGCGGACGCGGTCCGTCGGCTCGAGCTCGCCCGTCTGCAAGCTGACAGAGTGGCGCTCCAAGCTATCCGCGGCCCAAGCGCGGACGCTCTGGATGACGGGGCCCAACGGGATCAAATTCATTGCCGGTGGCTCGCCCGCCATGAACTCGAGCACGGCATCACGAAAGTGTTTCGTTCGGGAGAGCTCTTTCCCCATCCCCAGGAGCTCGGTACCTAACCATTCCGGGACCTCGCGTTGCGCGCGCATCCGCCCAAGCGTGGTGAACGTGCGGTCGAGCGGTGGTCCCATTTCCACGATCGCTTGCTCTGCGAGCCGTCCGGTCAGCGCGGAACGTTCGGCGTGGACGAGGCGCTCCCGGGCGATGCCGCCGGCGGCTAGCTCCAGTACGAGCGCGACGCCACCTCCGAGCCGATCGAGATGGTCGGTCGCGTCGGCGTGAGGTGGGATCGATTCCGGCGGCAGGTAGAACACGAGAAGGCCGTGTCGGTGCAATGTCGTGCGGACCGGAATGGCGACGATCGATGTCAGCTTTCCGGCGCTGCGCTCTAGTACCTGGCCGATGGGGCCCCCGTCGCCGTGGAAGAACACGCACGACTTGGCGCCGTCCAGCACCGCAGCCCCGAGTGAGCGGTTGGCGTCGTCGGTGTGGTTCATCGAGATCAGAGGTTCGCGTTGCAACCCGTGCAGGATGACGGCGTGAAGGGCTCCGTCATCTCTGAGAAGCGAGAGCGACGCGCTCGTGGCTCCGAGTCCATCGGCGAGCCGTATGATGAGCGATTTGAGTACCTGGTCCGGCGGGTTGCCTTCGAGGAGAGAATGCGCCGCCGCGAAAGGGGCGCCGATATCCGTGAGTTGCTTCTTGGCCGCATCGCGCTGGTCACGGATCTCTTCGAGCGCACTCGTGAGGTCGGTCGCCGCTTGGGCGTAGCTTTCGACGAGAGCTTCCGCTGCTTGAGGATCGCTACCGGGCGTTGCCGCCGACGGGGGAGACGTCCCTTCGAGCGAACGTGCCACCGGAACTTTGACCGTCAGCGGTGGCTCTTTCTTGATGACGGGAGCCGGGTCCGGCGCGGAGAGCGATGCGCCTCGATCCGAGGGAGAGGGTGGTCGGCGACTCGCGGTCGGCACGCCCGCGCTCCATCCGAACATCGCTCGCATGGACTCGGCGTTCCACTCATCGATGGAGCGCGCGTTGCGGACGTTCGCTCCGAGCTTGAACCGCTGAGCGATATCTTCCATGGCGAGCTTCAACACGGCCGCGAACGTTTCGAGGACGCCCTCTTCACGGATGGACACTGCGGAGAAGCTCGGTGTGTGCCGGGCGTTCAAGGTGCGCTCCATCGCATCGAGCGGCGTGACATCCGGCAGGTCGCGCTTGTTGTACTGGAGAATGACTGGGATCTTGGCCGGATCGAGACCGTGGGTGAGCAAGTTCTGGTTCATCTCACGCAAGCTCGAGATCGTCTCCTCCCAGCGGTCGACTGCCGAGTTCGCGACGAAAACGAGGGCGTCGGCGCCGTTCAATAGGAGTTTCCGGCTGGCCGCGTACATCCTCTGACCGGGGACCGCGATCACCTGGAAGCGCAGCTCGTAGCCGCGGAAGGCGGGAGTCTTCATGGGCAGCAGGTCGAGCAGAATCGTTCGATCCTGTGTGGAGTTGACGGATACCATCTCGCCGCGGCGGGACGGGTCCGCGCGTCGATGCAGCACGACGAGGTTCGTCGTCTTGCCGCCGGCCGCCGGGCCGTAGTAAATGATCTTGGCCCGAACGACACGCTCTCGGTGACTAATTTCGACCAAGGTCGCCTCTATCTAGACGTAAATGTTGAATATCTAGCTAGTATACCGCACTTACGGGGGAACGATCAGGTCTGTTGGCGGTTCGTCGGGCTCCCCGGGAAGTTTGATTTCCGGCGCCTGCTCGAGGCTCGCTCGGAACACTTCTTCCGCGACATCGAGATAGGGTGTGCCCGCGCTCGGGCCTCGAGAATGATCCGACATCGCATCACCCACCGCTTGGAGCACCGCGATCACGTCGTCGTCCGAAGCCTCGGGCGCCGAGGGAAATTGCGAGCGCTCGGTTAGCATCCGCACGAGCCAGTCGACTTGAGCGTCGATATGGGGAGAGCTTGCGGGGTGGTTGTAGACGATACCTTTGGAGCGCGTCTCGAGCGTTTTGCGGGACGACGCGATGACTTCGGAGATCTGCTCGTCGGTGAAGCCGCGCCATCGCGCCCGCGCCGAGAAGAGGAGATGGTGAAAGAACAAGACGAAGATCGCTTGTCCTTCGTTCAAGGAAAAGAATCGCGACAAGAATCGCGCGTGCTCTTTTTGCTGGGTGTCGGAGTGCCAGTTCGGGTCGGCGCCGTGGAGGTAGGGGCAATCCTTCGGACATTGGATCTCGACGCCGCGTTTGGTACCGCAGCACTTCGAGCAAATCAGCGCGCCGCCGCGAGCGGGGCAAACGCGTTTCCCTTTGACTTTCTCGCACGACCAGCAAACCGTCATCTTCCTAGGAGGATATAACAACCTGCGCCTGGGAGCGGCGCGTCGGGCGCGTCTTCGGGCTACGAGGAAACGGCGTGGACGGCGCGGCCGAGCTCTTCGGCTGACGCGAAGCGATCGGCGGCGTCGGGCATCAAGCAGCGTCGGAGAATTTCTTCGAGAGTGGCGGGAGCGTCTGGTACGAAGGCGCGGAGGCCTTTCTGGGCGGACTCGTGATCTTCCGGATTCTCCCCGGTCAAAGCGTGAAACAGGACGGCGCCCAACGAGTAGATATCAGAGCGCGGACCGATCCCGGCGCCGCTCAGTAGCTCGGGCGCGGGGTAGCCGTCCGCTTTTCCCAGTGCGGCGCCCCTCAGCGCGCCAAAGCCGAAGCCCGTGAGCTTGAGCTGCCCCCCTTGCCCCACGAGAATATTACCGAGCTTTAGATCGCGGTGGAGGAGTTTTCGCTCGTGGCCGTGGCCGATCGCGGCGGTGAGGCGCGTGAGAAGGTCGAGGCCCTGTTTCACGCTGACCTGCTTGTTCTTCGCGACGAAAGCTTGCAACGTGAATCCGTTGACGAACTCCGTCACCGCGGCCTTCGCTCCGTCCAACTCGATGAGCCCGAGCATGCGGACCACGCTCGGGTGCTCGAGAGAACGGGCGAGCTTCGCCTCGGCGATGAACTGCTGCAACGTTTGCGGGTCGGCGAGAAGCTCCTTTCGCAAGAGCTTGACCGCCACCGGGCTTTGCGAACGAGAATCCGTGCCCTTGTAGGTCGCTCCGAGGAGTCCCTCGCCGATGAGCTCGCCTAGCTGAATGGGTGAGGGCGCGGATTTCCGCTGAGGAGTGGGAGCGGTCACGGGGGGCGGGCTCGGCGCCGCTGTGCGTGCGGGCGCGGGCGGTGCGACCGCTGTCGTGGATCCGGCGCCGGTCGAGGCTTGGCGGTCGAAAGGCAAGTCGTCGTCGCGAAGGGCCGCCGATGCATGGGAGCTTCGGTCGGTCTCGGTGCTCAATCGCGCGATACGCGCTTCGACGTCCTCATAACCGTAACGCTCGGTCATGATCTTTCGATAGGTGGCGACGGCCTCCGAGCGTTTGTCCAGCTGCTCGAACGCGAGCCCGAGGCAGTAGAAGTGCTCGAGCGTCTTTCCGGAAATCTGCTCACTGCCGATGAGACGTTGCAGCTTGTCGACGGCGAGTCCCGGGAGTTTCTTGCTCAAGAACAGGCGCGCCAGGAGCAGCGTGGCTTCGTCGTAGTGCTCGTCGGTACTCTCGACTTGCTGCAGGAGCTGAATGGCGCGATCGTCGTCGTCTTGTCGCTTTGCGAGTGAGCCCGCTTCGAAGAACAGCTTGCTCTCTTCATAGAGCCGGGAAGCCGCGGCCACGTCACCCGCTTCGTCATAAAGCTTCGCCGCTTGCTCGGGCTCACGCCCTCGCTCGTACATCTCCGCGGCTTTGAGCGTCTCTCCGGCGCGCAGATAGACGCCCGCCGCTTGGAGCGGAGCGTCATTCTGTTCGTAACAATGCGCGGCTTCTTCCAGCCGTTCCGCCGTCTCGTAGAGCTCGGCGGCGCGGAGATTGTCTCCTCCGGCGAGAAACTGATCCGCGGCGGTATCGAGGTCGCCCTGGTTGAAGGCGATCTCGCCGCGTAGCAGAGCGGCGCGGGGCGCATCGCCTCCCTTTTCGAACATGTCAGCCGCGAGCTCGAGCTCTTCTTCTCGCACGAGAATCTCACCGGCATCCATGAAACGGCCCTCTTTGGCTGCGAGCTCTGCCGCTTGCTGGGATAGCCCGGCGCGTTTGTAAAGCACTGCCGCGCGATCGGCTGCGCCGCCTTGCTCGTAGAGCTTTCCCGCTCTCAGTGCGACTTTGCTGCCGCGATCACCCGCGGCGGAAATGAGGCCGCCGCCTCCGACCGAGGCGGTCGCGTTCCAATGCTCTTCGTAGCTCTCCGCCGCTTTGATGAACTCGCCCAGCTTCTCGTAGCTCTGGCCCGCTTGCGGAAAATAGGAGACATCCGTGTACAGGACCGCCGCCTTCTCGTAATTCTCACCGTCGTAATACAGCTTCGCGGCGTCGATCTTCTGGCCGTGCTCTTCGTAGTGCTGCGCGGCCTCTTCGTGCTTGCCGATGTTGACGAGCATGTTCGCCGCTTTCTTCCAGTCGTCCGCCTGGGTGTACATTTCGGAGGCGCTCTCCCACTGCTCGAGCTGCTCGTAGAGCGCTGCCGCGGACGTATAGTCCTCCGCCTCGATATAGAGGTTGATCGCCTCCGGGTACCACTCCGCGTCTTCGTAGAGCCTCGCGGCGCCGGCGGTGTCTCCTGACTTCTGGAGCTTTTGTATCTCGCGCTCGAACATGAACAAGCGCAGCTTCTCGCCCCCGACTTTGTCGGCGATCATCTCCCCGACACCATGCTCTTTGAGCTTGTCGGAGAGCTTTCGATAGGCGAACAAGCCGAGAAAACCCACCGCAATCATCGGTATAAAGACGTCGACGACAGGTGCGGGAACGAACGCCTTGAGAAAATCGAGCATTCTTGTTTAGTCCGTCAAAAACGCGAGCGACCAGTTCAAACGCGCGACAAAGTCGCACGAGCTGCCCGGGAGAGAGTTTTTCACATTGTCGCACCGGGGAAAAACAAAGTCAAAAAGAGCCTAATGTCAGGAAGTTACAGAAAAACCCTCAGCCTTGACACGTCGTTTACGGCCCGTCTAGCATGAAGTCCGGAGCCCTTCCTAAAGTGTCCGACCAAGCCGAACTATCGCCGGAACATGAAGGCGAGCGTGATCCGAAGTTAGAGGTTGAAGATGCGCGCCGCCGTGCGTCGACGCTCGATTACCCCTTCGTCGACCTCGACGCTTTCGAGGAAGATGTCACCGTGTGGCAGCAGGTGCCGTTGGATCTGTTGTTGCGCTACCGCGTCGTGCCTCTCGCGACCGATGGCGAGAGTCTCGTCGTGGCGACAGCCACCCCGGAGGACTATCGAAGCCTCGATGAGCTCGAGCGCCATCTGGGCCGGCCTCTCGTCGTCGAAGTGTCGACGGCAAAGGCGATCGATAGCGTATTGGCTCGCAATCGGACATCGAGCTTCTTGCTCGACAAGGCCTCGGAAGAGCTCAAGCTCGAGCTCACGAGCGATGACGACGCCGGCACCCCGGAGGCCGACGCTGCGGACAGCTCGAGCCCGATCGTAAAGCTCGTCCACTCCGTGCTCCTCAATGGTATCGAGCGGCGCGCGAGCGACATCCATATCGAGACCAAAGAAGATCACGTACAGGTCAAGTATCGGATCGACGGCGTGCTCTACGACGCGATGGACCCTGTCGAACGGCACCACCACTCGACGATTGTCTCGCGCCTCAAGGTCATGGCGGAGCTCGACGTCGCGGAGAAACGGATCCCCCAGGACGGCCGGTTCAAGCTCACGATCGGCGGGCGACCGATCGACTTCCGCGTCTCGATCATGCCGAGTATTCACGGCGAGGACGTCGTCGTTCGTATCCTCGACAAAGAATCGCTTAGCGAGCAGTTCAAGGAACTGCGCCTCGACGTGTTGGGATTACCCGAGCGCGAGCTCAAGCGATTTCGTAAATTCATTCGAGAGCCGTACGGCATGGTATTGGTGACCGGCCCTACCGGTAGCGGAAAGACGACCACGCTGTACGCGGCCCTGTCGGAGATCGCGAGCTCGGAAGAGAAGATCGTCACGATCGAGGATCCGGTCGAGTACCGCATCCGGCACATCACCCAAGTCCCCGTGAACGAGAAGAAGGGGCTCAGCTTCGCCCGCGGACTCCGTTCGATCCTGCGTCACGACCCGGACACGATCATGGTGGGTGAGGTCCGCGATCCGGAGACTGCCCAGATCGCCGTCCAAGCGGCGCTCACCGGCCACCTGGTCTTCACGACGGTCCACGCGAACAACGCGTTCGACGTCATCGGACGCTTTCTCCATATGGGAGTGGAGCCCTATAACTTCGTCTCCGCGCTGAACTGCGTCATGGCCCAGCGCCTCGTTCGCGCGATCTGCGACGGGTGCCGGCGCAAAGTGGCCGTCGACCCCGAACAGCTCGACATGTCGGGACTCTCTTCGGACGATCGCGAGCATGATTTCTTCGAAGGCGGTGGTTGCTATCGTTGCCACGGAACCGGATTTCACGGCCGCAGCGCCGTGTGTGAGCTGCTGAGCCTCGACGACCGTTTGCGGCAGCTCGTCGTCGACCAACGGAGCACCGCGGAGCTCCGGCAAGCGGCTCGCGAGGACGGCATGATCTCGCTCCGCGAGCACGCGCTCGAAAAAGTCTTCTCCGGCGTGACGTCGCTCGACGACATCAACAAGGTCACGTTCATCGACTAGCCGCTCCATCAGCACTCGTCGACGGCAGCTGCTAATTACATTTTGGGGCACTAGAAGGGGACAAACTGTGTCACCTCGTCGTTCCGCCGTCGTGCGTCGTCGCGCGGTAACGGCTTGTTCGACCATGGGTTACGTCGAGTACGCCGATGCGGCCAAAATTGCGCACGGAAATTGCATCGTCTCCACTAACTAGCCGCGACATCCGGCTCGGAAAGGAGACGTTCATGTATGACTCCCTGCACTCCGATACCCCGGTCGAGTTCTTCAAAGAGGTCGTCGAGCGCGTCATCTCTCGGCAGCGTTTTCGCTCGAGCGATCACGCCTCCTTCTACATCGTGCAGCTGCTCGATGATTTCGTTGCCAGTGAGAGGCGCTACCGAGCCGCCGATGTGCACCCGGACATCACGCTCGCTGAGCTCTTGTGTGGCGCGATCGCGACGGATAGCGGCCTCCGATTCGCGCGGTTCAAACTCACGGGTGACGTCGCGCTCTTCGTCTCCGGATTTTTTTCGGACAGCATCGCGCGAAAACGACTCGAGCCCGATTACTATGTGCGCATGGGGGGATACGCCTACCGACGTGCGGCACGTCTCGGTCCCGGCGACAGCGCTTCGATCTTCCACGAGCTCTCTTCGAAGTTCGGACGATTCGTGGACGTGTTGAACGAGGTCAGCGAGGAATGTGCGTTGAGCCGTGACGCCGGAGTGCTCCGGCTCTACGAGAAGTGGCTCGCGAGCGGAAGCCCTCGAAGCGCGCGGAAGCTACGGGAACAGGGGATTGTTCTCGGGCGATCCTCGCGGCACATCCACTGAATCGATGCTGGATTCGATCCTCCGCCAGATCGATCGTGTCTACGATCTTGGCCTCGACGTCGATATCCACGACTTCCTGCTGACGAGGGAGATGTGCGCGGAGCTTGGGCACGATTCGGCGCGGGCGTCGGTACTCGTGCGCGAGGACGAAGACGGCGATGAGCTTCAGCTCGGTGTGTATCTGGGCGAGTCCACACTGGAGACGCTTGGCTCTTTGGACCTTGGCGCTCCGATCCAGCCGAAGAGCTTGGAGGCGTTTCTCACCGCGATCGAGGAGGTCAGCCACTTCGCGTACCTACTGTTCAGCGCGTCGCAGCACCGGCGCGTCAGTCAGCTCGAGCTCGAGCTTCAGGCGGAGGTCGACAAGTTCATCACCTCGGCGCTCCTCATCGCCTCCACGAATGCGGGTCGGATGCCCGAAGATTTACTCGAGCGTTTGTTCGACGGCTTCGAGGTGCGGGCCGAGCTCGAGCCCCAAGTGCGTGAACGCTATGCCTCCGCGACATCGTTGGCGTCTCGCTACTGCTTCCACGTCGTGCGCAACGGACTCGAGAGCTCGGACGGTAAAAGCCTGAGACGGCTCTTCTCGGAGCTGCGGAGCTTCTATCGGCTGACGCAGGGTGGAAAGATAGGACGTATCCACAAGGTGGTCTACACGAGCTGACGTCCTGAAGCTCGAGTGAGCGCGAACGCGATATACTTCCGTCCCGATGAGACGGGACGTGCGCGCCACACTGGTCGAACGGCGCTCGCTCTCTCCGGACGCGAGCTTGATGCTCTTTCACCACGCGGAGCTCACCGGTAGCGTCGTTCCGGGCCAGTTCACGATGGTCCGCGTCCCCGGTCAGGGGCTCTTGCTGCGTCGGCCTTATTCGTTTTGCGATATGGATACGGGAAGCGGACGTTTTAGCTTGCTCGTCAAAGAGGTCGGAAGCGGCACGCGAGCACTCACCCGACTTCCGATCGGAAGTGAGGTCGATTGTCTCGGCCCCCTGGGGACCTCGTTTGCGATGCCTGCTCCCGGCCGGCGCGCGGTCATCGTGGCGGGCGGCGTCGGTATCGCGCCTTTCGTTGCCTTTTGTCGACGTCTCCAACAGGCGGGTCACGTTGCCACCGTCCTTCTAGGCGGACGCTCCTCCCACGACCTCTACTTGCGCGAGAGCTTCGAGAGCTTCGGAATGGATGTCCGCTGTACGACGGAGGACGGGAGCTTCGGGCACGAGGGCCGGGTGACGGCTATCTTGGACGAGTCTCTCGACGGAGATGCCGAACTGTACTCCTGCGGTCCTCAGCCGATGCTCCTCGCCGTCGCGGAGAGAGCGCGCACCCATTCGATCCCGCACCAAGTCTCGATCGAGCGCCGGATGGGCTGCGGCATGGGGTGCTGCCTTGGCTGCGTCGTCTACACCACCGAATACGTCCGTGCGTGTAGCGAGGGGCCCGTCTTCGACGCCGATTCGATCCGCTGGGAGCGCGACCCGCATCCGTTATGACGACACCCGATACGAACGTTTCCATCGCCGGCATTTCGATGCGGACGCCGCTCATCGCGGCGAGCGGCACCTTCGGCTACGGGACCGAATATGAAGAGGTGTCGGACTACTCCGCTATCGGAGGCATTGCGGTCAAAGGACTCTATCTCGAGCCGCGCGAGGGCTGTGCGCCGCCTCGGATCTGGGAGACCCCTTCCGGCATGCTCAATGCGATCGGGCTCCAGGAGGTCGGCATCGAGCGATTCATCGCCGAGAAGATGCCGCCGCTCCGAGACAAGGGCGTCGCGATCCTCGTCAATATCTGCGGTAGCAGCCTTTCGGAATATGCGGAGCTTGCCCGGATTCTCGATGACGTCGAGGGCGTGTCGGCGATCGAGCTCAACATCTCCTGTCCGAATGTACACGAGGGCGGCATCCTCTTCGGGTGCGATCCAGTGATGGCGGCTCGGGTGACTGCGGCCGTGCGCGAGCAGACCCGGCTTCCGATCATTCCGAAGCTGAGCCCCAACGTCACCGACATCGCGGTCGTCGCAAGAGAAGTAGAGGCGGCGGGTGCGGATGCGCTTTCTCTCATCAACACGATTCCGGCGATGGCCATTGACGTCGAGACGCGTCGACCGCGCCTCGCGAACGTCGTCGGCGGCCTCTCGGGGCCGGCGATCAGGCCGATCGCGGTGCGTCTCGTCTACCAGACAGCGCAAGCCGTCGACATCCCTCTCATCGGCATAGGCGGCATCGCATCACACGAAGATGCCCTCGAGTTCCTCCTCGCCGGGGCGTCTGCGGTCCAGATCGGAACGATGAGCTTCGTCGACCCTCTCGTTTTTCGGAAGACGCTCGACGGGCTCGAGGACTACTGTCGACGGCACGACGTCCACGCGGTTTCGGAGCTCACGGGAGCGATGCTCGCGTCATGAGTCGCGACCACGGCACCGAGCTCATCGTCGCGCTCGACGTCCCAACCCTTGACGAGGCGCTCCGCCTGCGGGACACGCTCAGCGAGACCGTTTCCTTTTTCAAAGTCGGAAAGGAGCTCTTCACGGCCGCCGGCCCTGCGGTTCTGGACGAGCTCTCCGAGTCGAGAGTGTTCCTCGATTTGAAGTACCACGACATCCCGAATACGGTGGCGGGCGCCATACGCGCCGCCTCGGCACGACGCGTGGCCATCGTCGACGTCCACACGTCGGGAGGCCGAGCCATGATGAAAGCCGCGGCCGCTGCGGCGGCGGAGAGCTTGCCTCGGCCCGCCGTCTTCGGCGTTACCGTGCTGACCCATTTGGGCGATGAGGACCTGGCTGCGCTCGGTCTCTCTGCGACGAGCGCCGAGCAAGTCGTGCGTCTCTCACGGCTCGCGGCATCGAGTGGGCTCGACGGCGTCGTGGCCTCCCCGCTCGAGATCGAGGCGGTTCGTGAGGCGACGGACGATAGTCTCGATGTGCTCGTTCCGGGCGTCCGGCCGGGCTGGGCTTCGTCCGGACACGACCAAAAGCGGGTCGCGACGCCGGCGGATGCCGCGCGCGCGGGAGCGCGCTACATCGTGGTCGGGCGCGCCATTACTTTGTCCTCGGCACCCGCGGATGCGGCGAAGCGGATCGTCGACGAGATTCAGTGATGGCCCGAACGCCCGCGTCTCTCTCGTTGTTGACCAAGCCAGGCTGTCCCTTGTGCGACGAAATGAAAGCGTCGTTGACCAAGGTGACAGGCGCTCTCGGTATGACGTTCGAAGAAGTGGATATCTCCGCGAGCGCGGAGCTTCGAGAGCGTTACGGAAACGACATTCCCGTACTTCTCGCCGACGGTCGCGTGCTGCTCCAGCACCGGGCGAGCGACAATGAGCTGCGGGCGCGGCTCGCCCCGTTGTCGGGAGAATGAGCCCCGCGACCCGGCGTCTTACGCCGGTGCCGCGGGGCTAACAAAGAGCTATTTCGCGTCGATGCGGAAATGGGCGCGACGATTGCGTGCCCAGCAGCTTTCGGTTTCGTCGGTGCAGGCAGGCCGCTCCTCGCCGAAGCTGGTCATCTTCAATCGGTTCGCGGGAATACCGAGAGATTGCAGGTACTCCATCGCCGCCCGGGCGCGTCGTTCCCCGAGCGCCAGGTTGTACTGATTCGTACCCCGATCGTCGCAGTGACCCTCGACCTCGATGACGGCTGTATTGTAAGGAAGTTTCAGCCAATCGGCGTTCTTCGAGAGCGTCGAGCGAGCTTGGTCGCTCAAGTCCGACTTGTCATAGGCGAACCGCACGTCGCTCAGGTTGCGTTGCAGCTCCGTTACCGATGTGCGCTGATAAACTTCGTCCGGGGTAG
>Ga0315338_1000913_pt1 | contig 47883 bp, 45 predicted proteins | sample ASW8metaG_FD_204518 | JGI IMG/M metagenome (GOLD analysis project Ga0315338, IMG submission 204518) | Ammonia-oxidizing marine archaeal communities from Monterey Bay, California, United States - ASW #8 | ecosystem: Environmental > Aquatic > Marine > Coastal | place: USA: California | collected... | reverse complement strand
CAAATCATCAAGGAGTCTCTTCTGTTCCTCGGAAAGCGCAAGCATATCCTCTTGCTCAGCCAAGACTCTAAAAACTGCTGATAACTCTTTCGACTCCATACGTCCTCGCTGCATGTCGCCGGGTACTGGCATCTCAGGTGCGGTGGTGGGCAACTGCCGATTGGCAGTGAGCCGACGCCACGTGGCTCGTTGACTTGGAGTCAGCAGTGAAAGTGATGAGGCGCTATATTCTTTCTTGTGCTTTTTAATATCAGAATTGACATTAGAGTTATGCAGCGGAGCCATAGAATCAATGAACAGTGGCCCGGTGCGATGATTGTACTCACGTCGTACATTCGCGAGTTTCTCTATCTGTACCTTAGAGCCTATCTTTAACAACTCCTGCACAGTTTCATCGTGGAGTGCCTTCCCCCGGCGGTCTGACAAATGGCGTTGAATCACGAAATCAGCTTGCCGATCCGTAAGCAAACCCGAGAGCGTCATTAACTGCCCGTGCTTGATGGCTTCTTTGCGTCGAACCTCACTATTCTCCAAATACTCACGGTAGTCGATCGGGTTCGTTTCCAAGTAATCCGCGTCTTCGTGCTTTGAAACAACTCTAGCGCCCCAAACCACAAGGTCTAGTTTCTTGAGAGCAACTGCTTGCTCATCACTTACAGGAAGAACCGATGTCCAGTAATCTGAGGTGACAAGGCCACCAATAAAATGATAGCCGGAGTGAAACGTACCTTTTGGGTATCTCCGCAGACCAGCGATACGCTCTTGCGTTTCTTGGGTCCGAGATTGTGGCAGAAGAGCGTCATTTCTTGTACTTCCTTGCATGCGGTGTACTAGCACGATGACATTAAGTGCCATTACGATTGATAAGATGACTAAAATATATGTTCTTGGCATGACTTACGCCTTACGCAGTTTCATCCAAGCTTTGCCAGAGCTAGAGCAACTTACTGTATTACACGATGGCATATCCACAGTGTAGAAACATTGCTTTCAAGTCGTCGAGTGTAATTTTCGATACGGCTTGCTTGGCGGGTGGCACTGGTTGGCGATAGCCAACCAGTGCCACCCGCGGATTACCTTTTCGTCACTGACTGGAGGAGACTTGCCTCTTCTATTGAATGAACGCCTGTTCAACGTTCTCAACTTCACCCCTGGTCTTCAATAGAATATCCTGAACGGTCGTGAAGAAACGGTGTGCATCGTAGTCTCTACCAACGTAATAACCTCGTTCATACACACTAAAAAACGGAAAATCAGGAGGTGAAATAGTAACATAAACATGGATCTTGGAGGAAGCTCGTGAGAATTCCAATCTGATGTTGTAGGCAACCGCAGCTGATATAGAGGATAGTACCCTCTGTTTCCCGACTTCCGCCAGGCTTTCTGAAAGCTCTGCGATAAGTTCAGGGTCTTTGACGACGAAAGGTCCAGCGACTATTTTGGAATCCATTCCAAGGTCGCCTACTTGATTCCCATTCACACGTTCAATCACAGAAACTGTTATCTTGTCAGGAGATTCTATTACGTCTAATGCCTGCTTGCTCTTAATTACTCTCGCTACATCCCAACCCTCCTGGCTCCTGGGATCGGCAGCTGGCCAGCAGAGTACACATACACAAAGAAACAAGGATATAAGTGCAAAGCTAAGCAGCAGTGTCTTTAACTTAAACCGAAATGGAGGGTATTTCTTTGTAGACATATTGCTGAGTATACCCCCAACAACACAGAAAAGCCCACGGGGTGTGATCCGTGGGCTTTCGCTCGTTGATGTCTGTTAGCTGTGTTATGTTTAGCGCGGCTTGCGCGGGGGGGGCTGCCACATCTTGCGATACAGTGGTAACAGATTCTCTTCCCGGGCGCCGAATCGCGTCTCCAGACGCTTCAAAGCCCGATTGACCTTCATGCTAAACTCGAACAGTGCATGACCATCAATGGTTACCGGTGGTAGTTTTTTGTCCGGACTAGCTGGTACGGGTGATTGGGGAGTTGCCATCTTCTGCCTCCTCTTTTGGTTCGATTGCAATCCAAGAGAAGAGAAATACGGGGTTTGGATTGCAACGATCTGTTCACTACTGCCTGTCATACGCATCGACACCCCTAAAGGGTTCGTGGTTCGTACCGAAATAATGGGAAATTCTGGCGAGGACGCTGTGAAAAACCCATGAAAATCGCGGAAATCTGTGGCGGTAAACCAGCTGCTATGGATCTATTCGGCCATAGCCGGGGTATCTTGGGCAGCTTCTGGCTGCTGGTCCCGCTTGACGCGGTTTGGCGTGCGCCTGTTTTTTCTGAGATTCCGCAGCCGCCGAGAAAGGTCCTGCAATTCTTGCTGACTGATCTGCTGATCGCGATTGCGATCTGCGCGAGCCAGCAGCCGGTCGAAGCGAGCAGCATACTGCTCGGGGACTTCTTCGTAGACAATCTGTCCGTCGCCATTAGCGTCGAAGTTTCGGAATCTTTCCATGGCCTGCTCAGGGTCGGCCAGCGCATCGCCCGGACGCCTCGGTGCTTCGAGACGCTCGACGAGAGCCCAGTTTTTGTCGGGCAGCAGACCGTACTCCAGGTCGACATCCAGATTCATTCGCTCGACGGTCACTTGGGCAAAACGGGTTAGCGCGGGTGCTGCCTTGGCGATTTCCTGTACCCGGATCTGCTGTTGGCCGCCCCCGCCCAGTCGTTGTTCCAAGCGGTCGTAAAACGGCAGCAGCCGCTCAGGCACCTCGTCGGGTTTTATTACTCCATCGGCGTTTGCGTCTGCCATTGCCACCAACAGCAGCAACTCATCGGACCCGGGAAGCCGACTCGACTGCTTTACGGCCAATGGCTTTGCCTGTCTCTGTGGTTGGAGTCCCTGCTGGAATTCGTTCTGCGAGAGACTCCCGTTGCCATCGGCATCGGATGTCCGCAGCAACCTAGCGAACAGCCGTGCATGTTCGCTGCCAACTTCCTGCGCCTCCAGCTGCCCATCGCCGTTGCGATCGAGCTGCCGATAGGTGCGCTGCAGCTGGGCAGGAGCCGACTGGTCTGCTGCCAGCAAGGGTGCTCTGCCGAGCAGTAAGCCAAGCATAACGAGAGTGAGAATCCGCATATTTGCCAATCTGTAGGATGCTGTAGAGGTTCTGCTCATTGTATCAAACCGCAGTAATATCGCGAAGTTTCGCCAGCTCTGCCAGCAATGCATGTTTTCTGGGGCACAACTGCCGTTGACCGCTGTATTTCGCTTACCTACGATCCTCACGCGGCCAGTTCCAGGATCGCGGCCATTTCAGGATCATAGCGCTGGCCGCAGCCAAAGGCCGAACCTGGCCCCTGCGGCAAGCGTAGTTGGTTCCAGTGGTACGAGCCGCGCCAGGGGCTTACACTGCACAATCGGTCCGACGGGGCGCGCTGCCCGGCTGCACGCCTCCCAACCGGCACCGATGATGAAAAAAGAAAACAATGTAGCCCTCGATTCGCTGCGAGAGCCAAGCAAGATTGTCACACCTGTTACAGAGGTCGCTTACGGGGAAACCGGCCCTTAGCGAGAAACGATCATCCAGCTGGCGAGCGGCCGTCGATAATTCGATTAGGCAACTCACCAAAGCGATGACACGAAGGTACTCGCCAGTAGCCGGCCAACAGGATGTGCCAAACCCCAGCCGACGACTACAAGAGAGAGTTTTCCCGCAAACACGTTTAGTTTACTCCTACAGCAGCATCCTTTAGAATTAGCGATTGGCACAACTCGTCTTTTCCCGCGCTTAGCATTCGATAAGTCGAAGTCCGTTTAATCCGGTGCGACCGATCGCGCGACTGAGGCAATCAGTGAGCCTATCTGGAGAACAGCCATGCAAATCAACGGCCCCTCGCATGTTCACGGTCCACACAATGTGAATGGTCCCCATTTCAACCGCACAAACGGTTCGCAATCGAGCCAGGCTACGAACGGCTCGACCACCGACCAATTCGAAATCTCTCCTGCCGCCGAGGCAGCGATCCAAGCCGCCGAAGCTGGCGAAGTTCGTGCCGATCTAGTGGCCCGTGTCCGCAGCGAAATCGCCTCGGGAACATACGAAACAGCCGACAAGCTCGACGGTGCTCTGAACCGACTGCTCGACGAAATCAGCTGATTCGCCGCGCCCTCTTGAGACTCATAGCTCGTTCGCTTAGAATCAATAAGCGTTAGGGTTGTTGATGCATACGGCTTTAATTCAAGTGCATTAGTCGTTTGCATTGGTTTCTACGTGTCTCAATTAGGATCTCAGGCGGTGCTTAATGACACTGGCTGGGTAGCGCGGGCAAATCGGGTATGGTCATGGCAAGCGGCTTCTCTCTTGGCTCAGTTAAGGTTTCCAGCAGCCCGCAGGAGCGGTTTGCTGAATTTCTGCAGAGCAAGGGCAAACGCATCACACAGCAGCGACGGGTGCTGGTCGACCACGTCTTCGAACGTCACGACCACTTCGACGCTGAGGAGCTGATCATCAATCTGGCCCTGCTGCCCGAGGGTGCGAAGGTCAGCCGGCCAACCGTCTATCGTACGCTCAATGAACTGGTCGACGCCGGCCTATTACGCCGCATGAGCCTAGGCGGGCGGGCCGTTTACGAGCACGACTACGGCTACCCCCAGCACGATCATCTCCACTGCACCATGTGCGACGAGCTGATCGAGTTTCAGAGTGCCGAGCTTCAACAGCTCCGCGATGCCGTAGCCCAAGAAAGCGATTTTCGGGTTACCGGCCATCGGCTGATCATCTCTGGCATCTGCGCCGACTGCAGCAAAAAACGCCACCGCCGGCAAAGCCCGCAAGATCAGGTTTAGCTGTTAGCGCTTAGCTGTCGGCCATCGGGCATCCCCCCTCCGCCTGCCCTCTTTCCGGCCGACTTATTTCCCCATCCCTGGGGTGCATCGAGATTGACGATTCGCGTCAGGTGCGCGAAGATGCGCCAGCTATTGGAGATCTTCAGCCGTCGAATAGTTTTTCGCTACGGAGCACGAGATGAGGATACCACCATACTGGGCGAAAGGGACCCATACCGGCACCGATCGTGAAGCGGTCGACCATACGTACTGGGCCTGGGGTTGGTCATTCACAAGCCTCGCCGCAGCAGAAGAGGACGCTAGAGCGCGCGCAAAAAGAATCTTCGACCGCCTGACAAGCGGCACGCGCCCAGACTCCTACGATTATTTGGAGCGTCCGTTAAGGGAAGAGATTGTGGAGGTTCTGAGTCAAGACGATGATGAATTCGCAGTGATCACGAGGAACAGATATGGTGCTCTCGTGTTGAACGCATCCTCTGTGTGCTTTGCGGATGTAGATTTTCCCAAGCCCAACTCGCAGGGCTTCGTCGACTCGGTACTACTCCTATTCTCAAAAAGTAAAAGAGAGCAACGCGTGCAAGCCGCGTGCGATGCTACCGTGCAAGCGGTCAGAGACTGGGCAGGGCGAAATCCTCAGCACTCGTTCCGACTATATCGTACGTTTGCCGGACTCAGACTACTGTTCACAGACCGCTTGTACGAACCGACCTCGGAGGAGACCGTCGACCTGCTCACGGGCGTAGGAAGTGATCCGCTCTACCGCCGGCTCACCGAAAGACAGGAATGCTTCCGTGCCCGGCTGACGCCGAAACCTTGGCGCTGCGGCTGCAGCACACCCTGGAGTCGCTACCCGTGGGACGACGCAGAAGCCGAAAGCAATCATCGCGATTGGCAGCGTGAATACGAAGCGAAAACCACGGGGTACGCCACATGTCAGTTCGTCGAAACTTTCGGCGGGGGCACACCGGAAGAACGCACGCGCTCGATCGTGGATATTCACGATCGGTATACCTGCGGTGAGAACGGATCAAGGTTGGCTTGAGCCAGCCCGTATTCACGTATCTCAGCCACATGGTCTGTGGGAAGAGCGGCATACCTAATTTCTGGCGTGCAAGAGGAACTTTCTTGCCCACACGAGCATCAGAGTTTCTTGGGGCCATCTTATCACACTATTTTATCTGAAAGAGTGAGACCCCAACCGTCTCGATCTTTCTTGATACTGTTCCTGTAGAATTATTTATCCATGCTGCACTGGTTCAAACAGCTTGACCAGCTATTACGGGGCGAAAAGACTCGTCCCGCCGTCCTTCAAGAAGATGGTTTTAGCTTTCGCGCCGGCGGATTCGTGTTAATCAGTGTCGTGCTTTGCATGTTCTACGGCGCGTGCATGGGTTCATTTTCGCTGCTCAGAGAGATTCCTGAAAATGTTGTCTCGACGGGTCCTGCTTACATGCAAGTGGTGGCGACAACGATCAAAGTGCCGATCTTGTTCTCGCTTACGCTATTGATCACACTTCCTTCGCTCTATGTATTGAACGCTCTGGTCGGTTCTCAACTTTCAGCAATGAGTTTGGTACGTCTGTTGATTTCTTCGTTGGCAGTCAATGCAGCCGTACTAGCTTCGACGGGTCCCATAGTGCTTTTCTTCTCGCTGAGCACTAAAAGTTACTCGTTCATCGTACTGCTCAATGTTGCAGCGTATACGATTGCCGGCGTTCTCGGTCTGTTATTCTTGCTGCAGACCTTGCATAGACTCACGGTTTCTCAACCGTCGCAACTAAAGTCTGACAAACTGCCGACACGAGACAGAAAGCAAAGGTCAGAGAACTCTCCGACCCAGCCTGAGAACGAACACGATGAGGACTCCGAAGACGACCAACATGCACTGGAAATGCCTGCTGGCCAAGTCTTGGCGAAGCATACGCGTTTAGTGTTTCGCTGCTGGGTCGTGTTATTTGCACTGGTAGGGGCTCAGACGGGTTGGGTATTGCGGCCCTTCATTGGCAGTCCTGCAATGCCCTTTACCTGGTTCCGAGAGCGGCAATCCAATTTTTTTGCCGCGGTGATCAAAGCGCTCGGCAACTTGTTAGTAGGAAACTAGCGAAATGCATTCTTGGGCGCATACTGCCGATGGCGTACTAAGGCGAGCCGAGTGGACGACTCAGCCAGGCGGTTCCGCATGGGCCTTGCTGCGTCTTCTGCTCTGTTTGATCTTGTTTGGCTTGTTTTATGGCGCTGTCATGGGTACGTTTCGCGGACTGGCGGGCCAACCTCAGTGGCAAGAGCAGATCATTTTCTCCGCAATAAAAGTACCCATGCTGCTCAGCATCTCTTTTTGCCTGAGCTTGCCGAGTTTCTTCGTGCTTAGTTCGTTACTAGGACTTCGTCGCGATTTTGTCCAGGCTGTCCGTTCGCTGGTTGCCGCCCAGACGGGACTAGCCATTACCTTGACCGCCTTGGCACCGCTCACGCTGCTCTGGTACGCGTCGTCGGCCAACTACGCCGAGGCTCTGCTATTCAATGGGATTGTGTTCGCAGCCGCCAGTCTGGCCGCTCAATTCTTGCTCCGCTGCTATTACCGCCCGCTAATCGCACGCAACCCACGCCATCGCATCTTGCTGATCGGTTGGGGGTCCGTTTACAGTTTGGTAGCGATTCAGCTCGCCTGGTTACTGCGACCCTTCGTTGGATCTCCAGGCAACGAAGTACAATTCCTGCGGCCTGAAGCTTGGGACAATGCTTACGTAGTTGTGTGTCGACTAATCTGGCAAGCGATTTGGCAGCAATGATCTCGCTTCGCTACTTTCTGAGGTGGGCGCGAGGATGATAGAGTGTAGTAGACCATACATATCGCCAGATGATGAATCCTGTGTGCTTTTGTGAATAGCGTAATCAATGCGGATTGATACTCTTCCCAATAGAAGCTACCTGGATAGAAAACACCCATTAATTCAATATGACGTGAGCCTCTTTAAAAGTTTTTAGCAAATAGCAACTGCAATACCTATGGTGACTCTTTGCAAACTCACGGTCGTTGCGACAGCGATTGGTTGCCTTGCTGCCCTTACCGTCAGTATCTATCCAGGCTGGCTCAATGACCTGCTTAATGTCGCTATGTTGCTCGGCGTCTTTATATTTCCAGTCATTCTTATAGTGATTGCCATCGTAGTATACATACAGTATCGACGTGGCAATATGCGAAGTGTTCGAGTTCCATGGAGATACGTCACTGTAACTCTTGCCTTGTTGTTCTTCACGTATGGTGCTTTGCGGCTCTACGTTCCTCTTCGAATTGCGTTTGCGTCTTGCCGTTCGACGTTCCAGCATATCGTCGACAATGGTGTTGCGGACAACCACTCTTTCAAGCGTAATATCGGTCCTTATGTCGTTGACGAATGTTTGGTTGATGCCCGAGGCGGTGAATACTTCCGCGTATACTCCGGTGCTGACGGGCTTGGTCCGGACGTCACTTCTTACGGATTCTGCCATAATCCGAATAGAGAAGGTTCCCCTTTTGGCGCCGCTCGTTACGGCACTTTTCGATTAGGCAACGGCTGGTATTGGTTTCGAGCCTCCGATGATTGGTACTAGCTGTTGTGGGCAATATGTCTCTTCAAGGACAAAGTAAGAGCAGGTTCGTCGCGCGAGATGCGATTATTCAGTAGGACGGCGTGCTTGCACCATCCCTACGTCTTGCCTGCCAAAGATGGGTGAACCTGTCGGAGGATAGCCTGTCCAATACAACACTTATTGCGACCAGTGCCACTCGTACTAATTACCTTCGCCAGATCCAAAGCTGTGGCTCGATTTGAGCACTAGATAGGAGCTAACTTCATGGAGTTTGAGAAGACAGACCGAAATCAAATAAGGCGAGCACCGCAACGTGGTCACTATGACAAAGAGGAGGTCTACGAAATCCTAGATGCCGGCTACCTCTGTCACGTGGGATTCACTTCCAACGAGCAACCCTTTGTGATTCCCACTCTGTACGGTAGAGATGGTGACCATATCTATCTACATGGTTCTACCGCAAGTCGGATGATGAAGAATCTTGCAGAAGGCATTCCTGTTTGTATAACCGTGACACACGTAGATGGACTAGTGTTGGCGCGGTCGGCCTTTCATCATTCTATGAATTACCGTTCTGCGGTGTTGTTTGGAACTGCCGTTGAGGCAGACGATGAGTCCAAGCATAGAGGACTGCTCGTGATTTCGGAGCAGGTGCTTAAAGGTCGCTGGGATGAGGTCCGACCACCGAACGAAAAGGAGCTAAAGGCTACCACTGTACTCGAACTACAGATTGAAAGTGCCTCGGCGAAGGTTAGAGCAGGCCCACCGGTTGACGAATTGGAGGACTACGAGTTACCTATTTGGGCAGGAGTGATTCCCTTAACACAAGAATTCGGTGAAGCTCAACCTGACCCGAAACTGCCGGCAGACATTAAGATGCCGCCAAGCGTGAGTCGCCATTCAGGAGTCTAACCTGACTGATAAGTTGATGTGCCTGCATCGATAGAACTGACTGGGTGTCGCTACTCCGCAGCAAACTGGCTCTAAGGATTTGGCAGAATTGATTTCGGTTCACACCAAGCGCCGGCAGGTGTAGCAACGATGAAGTGTTATGGGCGTTGAGTCGCTCTGGTCGATGAATCTGACGCAGGTTTGGACTTGCCCAGTCACTGCGTCGGCTCTCAACTGAGGTGAGTTGAGAAGCGATGTTGGTCGGTCGGCGCAACCAATTGGCGGGTGTGACGGTAGACGAACCGCACGATTTTAGTGGTCAAGACTAATGGCGTCTGCAGTAGCGTCGTGACGCCGTGGGCCATGGGGATTCTCGTACCAGATAACACCTAGCCCCGAACCACTCTCCCTTTCTTCGCAGGTTAGCAAATCGAGGTCTCCGTCATCATCTAGGTCGAGCATTTCGATGCGATCATACTTGATGCCCTGCAAACTCCCACTGATTCGATGCGGTCGCCAACGCAATTCTGACTTATCAAAGGCTAGCCAGAATACGCCATGTTTGCCGCGAGCGTTCCAAGTGGTAACGGCCAGATCTAGCTTACTATCGCCGTCAATGTCGACTACTTCGACAGCTCGCGTGTTGCCCGCTTGGCAGTCTGCGGAGATTCTGTGCGACTTCCAGCGCAGTCCTGACTCATCCAAACGTTTCAGAAACATGATGGACATGTCTTTGACCGCCACGAACGCGTCTTCTAGGTGGTCGCCATCAAGGTCGGCCAAGGTCATGCTCATGACTTCGTCGGCCTCAGCACCCATAGTGTGGTTCTTCCAAGGCAATTGCTGCTCGTGGCCAGGTCCTGGATTCTCGAGCCAGCGGCAACCACGCAGCGAACCAGTCCGATCGGTGATGACGAGGTCGAGATCCTGGTCCCCATCCATGTCACGCTTTCTGATCGACATGATCCAGCCAGCTTGCGAAATCGGGTGCCACTGGTAACCGGACAGATCGCGACCATTCGCCGGTGCCTCAAACCAGCCGATCTGTGCATTCTTACCCTTCGACCCGGCGACGAGATCAACGCCATACTTGCCATCCACTTGCATGGGACAAACAAACATCCACTGTTGTGCCTGAATCTCCGAGTCTGTTAAGACTCGCTGTTCCCACTTACTCGCGTCGAATAGGTCTCGCCGATCTGCCGGTGCCCAGTGAACGAATATCTTCCTCGTCGTTCCTTCGCAGCAGCTGACGACATCCAATTGACCGTCATGGTCCAGGTCGACAAACGTGGCATCTTCAACGGATGGAGTCTTGCCAACGGTAATCTTTGGCCATCTTGACTTCGACTTCTCATGACCTGGATTCAAATAGACACGCGTCAGACCACCTTCCTCCCATCCGGTCGCAATGTCTGTACGTCCATCGCCGTTGATATCTGCGAGCTTCACGCCATCCGCGCCAAGTGAGGAGTCATCGACGGTGTGACGGTTCCATGGAAGCCCTGCAGGCTCTGCCGACATCGTATTCACTGCTGTAAGCGGACCAGCTGCGAGTAGTATCGAGAGTGAGAAAAGTTTTTCTTGCCAATTCACGGTTAGGTTCCTTCGCACCAATTATAGTTACTGAACCTAGAAATCAGTCTGGTGGCAAGGTATTTTCGCGTGAGGACCTCACAAATGCAACTAGCGGTTTCCCAACAGAGTTCGGTGCGTTCGAACTACCGCGCTTACACTATTACCACTACAGTGCGTCGGCCGCCACCACCTGTGCAGGACACACAAAACGTTTACCTATGTTGGGAGTGGAACGCCGAACAGACTTCGAACAATAATTTTTGAGCTAGCTTGGAGCTGTTGTCTGGCTATTTTATCGCCGCACCATCTAAACTAGCGAATCCACTACATATCTCCAATCTGCTCACCCACGCTATCAAGATCAAGGGAACTTTCCTCCGTTTCTAGCGTCGAATGACACAATAGCCGAAATTCGGCTGGACGACTGGTTTCGACTCACAGTAGTCTTTCCACTGGCGTGAATTTAAGGGGATAGCTATGGCCTTGAAACAGTCAGCAAATGTCGCCTACCGCTTTGCTTTTGGCTTGGCGGTTGCGGCAGGTCTTATTCTCGTTTGGGTCAACTTGGCTGTGGGCATCATTGGGGAGCCGGACAACCCGGCTAACTTGATGTACGTCGGTGTGCTCGTCGTCGGAGCTGTCGGAACCATCATCGCGCGTTTCCAGCCACAGGGGATGGCACGCGCTGCGCTCGCGACAGCATTGGCTCAAACACTGGTAGTTGTGATCGTGCTGACCGCCGGGTTAGGAGTCCCTGGAAAACCCGGACTGGGAGGGATCTTGATGATGAATGGCCTGTTCGTCGTGATGTGGGCCGGGTCGGCCTTGCTGTTTCGGAAAGCCGCGCAGGAGCAGATGTCTTTAGGCGCATAGCCAGAGGGTTGAACCGCGCGCCGGCAATTAGATCTTGCGAAACACTAGCGAGGCGTTCGTGCCGCCGAAACCAAAACTGTTGGAGAGTACGCAGTTGAGCTCTACGTCGGTGCGCAGCTCTTGGACGATCGGCATGTGGGCTACTTCGGGATCGATCGTTTCGATGTGAGCCGACTTGCAAATGAAGTTATCCTTCATCATCAACAGCGAGTAGATCGCCTCGTGCACACCAGCAGCACCTAGCGAATGGCCCGTGAGGCTCTTCGTGGCGGAGATCGGCGGGCAATCTTTGCCGAAGATCTCGCCGAGGGCTTCAATCTCTTTGACGTCGCCCACGGGGGTTGAGGTGGCATGTGGGTTGATGTAATCGACGGGGCAGTCGACATTTTCCAAGGCCAGGTTCATGCAGCGAACCGCACCTTCGCCCGAGGGGGCGACCATATTGAAGCCGTCCGACGACGCTCCATAGCCAACCAGTTCGGCATAGATTTTCGCGCCGCGGGCTCGAGCGTGCTCCAGCTCTTCGAGAATAACAATGCCTCCACCGCCGGAGATGACGAAGCCGTCACGATTCTCGTCGAATGCGCGCGATGCCGTGCTAGGCGTATCGTTGTACGCCTTCGACAACGCGCCCATCGCATCGAACAGGGCCGACAGACTCCAATCGAGCTCTTCGCCGCCGCCAGCGACAACGATGTCTTGCTTGCCCCACTGGATTAGTTCGGCCGCGTTGCCGATGCAGTGAGACGAAGTCGAACAAGCTGAGCTGATAGAATAGCTAAGGCCACGAGTACCGTAATGCGTGGAGAGTACCGCTGAGCAGGTACTCGACATAGATTTGGGGACCTGAGTAGGGCCGATTTTCTTGGGCGACTTTTCGCGGGTAATGTCGGCAGCGCGGACGATGGCCCTGGTTGAGGGGCCGCCGGAGCCGACGATCAGGCCGGTGCGATCGTTTTTGAGATCAGATTCTTCCAGGCCGGCGTCGCGAATGGCTTCTTCCATGGCGAGATAGGCATAGGCGGCGGTGTCGCCCATGAATCGGCGAGTCTTGCGATCGATAATTTCTTCGACATCGATTTTCAGGCTGCCTTCGACCTGACTACGAAAACCGAGCTCCGCATAGCGTGGAGAGGCCACGATGCCAGACACACCCTCGCGGAGCGAGTTGCGAACTTCACCTGCGTTGTTGCCAATACTCGAAACAATGCCGAGTCCGGCGACCACTACTCGACGCATGAGAATCCTCTTTCTTTCGTAAGCTTGATTATCTAGGTGGGAAAGTCGTCGTCTTCGAACAGCCCCACGCGCAGGTTCTGCGCTTCGTAAATCGCTTTACCGTCTACTTTCATCACACCGTCGCCGACGCCATAAACGAGCTGACGGCGAATGATGCGTTTCATATCAATGTGGTAACTCACCAATTTCGAGTCGGGAAGTACCATGCCCCGGAACTTCACGTCTCCAGCACCCAGCGCCCGTCCCTTACCCTTGTTGCCAAGCCAGCAAATGAAAAAGCCGACCAATTGCCACATCGCATCGAGCCCCAGACAGCCAGGCATAATCGGGTCGCCATCGAAATGACTCTTAAAGAACCACAGGTCTGAATGGATATCGAATTCTCCTTCGATGTAGCCTTTGCCGTTGACACCGCCTTCCGCCTCGATCGACGTGATACGATCGAACATCAACAGGGGTGGCGAAGGAAGCCGGGCGAAGCCTTCGCCGAACAAGCGGCCGTGGGCATGTTCGATCAACTCCTCTTTGGTGTAACTCGACTTGTGCGTCTCCATGCAATTCGCCTTTTTCTCGATCGAGAATCAAAACACGTGCGGCAGGTGTCCCAAGGCTCCTCTGGGAGCGCTGGGAGCGTTTCGGTATGATCGGGCTCGGCCCCACTGGCGGGGTGCTGCTGAATCGCGGCCTGAGGTCTCCAAGGCAGCCATATTCCTGAAAGCAAGGCACGTTCTCAGCAGCGAAAAAATCACTTTCCTCACAACCCCAGTTGTAACGACTAAACCCTTTCCAACCAAGGTGTCGGCGGCCATGTTCCGACGCAAAGTTGCACGATTCGTACGGCCTCGCCCGGTTATTTGTTCGCTGGCCAGAAAGCTAGCGGAGTGAAAACGTACCGGCAGGCTTGACGGCGCCGCGTCTTGCCGAATGGGCCCAGGAATCTGTCCCCCGGAGCAGCCGTCCAAGCCATCTGCGAATCGTGGATAGTCAGCCGTCACAAACGAGTGAATTTGTCCTATGAAGCCACTTTCTTATGTCGACGGGGAGTATCGGACGGCTACGCGGAAAATTTCGTGGCTGGCAAGCCGATTTCCGTCAATTGCGTTTTACTCCCAGATGGCCGCGATCGTGTGGCGAGCCGGTCTGAAGGCCAGCAGAGGTCCCTACGGCGATCAAGATTGGGTGAACAGTAGCCTGGAGGTGGTTCGCGCACTGGAGCGGGTCGGCGTCGAGTTTGAAGTGACCGGGATCGAGCATCTCAAGCAACTCGATTCGCCCTGTCTGGTGGTCGGCAACCACATGAGTACCTTGGAGACCTGCGTGCTGCCGGGCTTGGTTCAGCCATGTCGTGATGTAACGTTTGTCGTGAAGCAGAGCTTGCTCGACTACCCCGTGTTCAAGCATGTGATGCGATCGCGCGACCCGATTGCAGTAAGCCAGACCGATCCGCGGGCAGATTTCAAGGCGATGATGCAGGGTGGCCAGGAGAGGTTGGCGAAGGGCATCTCGCTGATCGTATTTCCTGAGGGCGAACGCGCTGCAAAATTCAACCCCGATGCATTCAACACGATCGGCGTGAAGCTAGCCCGGAAAGCGGATGTGCCGATTGTACCCTTAGCGCTCGAGACGAGTGCCTGGGGAATTGGTAAGTGGATTCCCGACATGGGGAAAATCGATCCCTCGCGCAAGGTGCACTTCACATTCGGCGAGCCGATCAGCGTGGAAGGCCGCGGTACGGAAGAGCAGGAACAGATTGTGGCGTTCATCGTTGATAAATTATCGGCGTGGAACAATGGTCACGAGCTGTGCGGCGCTGCCGTGGGTCGCTAGACGGCAAAATTCCTAGCTGAGGTTGCGGAGTCGCGCCGCTGGCGACAGCCTCGACGGACGTGCCGGAGCCGGTGACGCTGTTGGTCTTGTGTCCATTACCGCTGGTAAATCCCCTGTATCGCAAATCTTCAAGAGTTCTGAAACAGTAGCCTTGAGCGGCAAAGCCAGATACAATAATCGGCTGGCAGCATTTACAGTTGCCTCTGCGTTAGGGTTCGCGCCGAACTAAACCTTTCACTAAATGCTATGCGTTATTCTTGGCCTGGATTTGCACTTCCGGCGGGGCTTTCTCTAGTATTGATCTTCGCTCGCATCGCGCAAGTTTCCGATGCTGCAGAGTCGATCAGTTTCTCGCGTGAAGTGCAGCCGTTGCTCGCTAAACATTGTTTCAGTTGCCACGGTGCCAACGAAACAGAGGGCGGCCTAGCATTGAATGAGCGGGATGCGGCGATTGCAGAATCCGATTCCGGGGCGTTTGCCATAGTACCGGGTAAGCCTGACGAGAGCGAACTTATTCGTCGTGTTCTTTCTGCTGATGTAGATGAGCGGATGCCAGCCGAGGGCGACCCACTCGCCGACCGAGAGATCCAAATCCTGCGCGATTGGATCGCTGAGGGCGCTAAGTATCAGAAACACTGGGCCTTTGTCGCGCCCGAGAAGCGGGATCCCCCGCAAGTGACAGATCTAGATTGGGTGCTAAACCCGATCGACGCATTTGTGCTGGCTCGACTTGAAGCCAACGGCTTGCAGCCCACTCCGCCGGCTGCCAAGGGGGTGTTGGCGCGCCGCGTCTATTTCGATGTAACCGGCCTGCCGCCTACCCCCGATGAGTTGGAGGCTTTTCTTGACGACGACCGGCCCGATGCTTACGAGCGATTGGTCGATCGGTTGCTTGCTTCGCCACGCTACGGAGAGAAATGGGCTCGGCATTGGCTCGACGTTGTTCGCTATGGCGAGAGCAACAGTTTCGAGCGTGATGAGACCAAGCCGTTTGTCTGGAAGTACCGCGATTACGTGATTCGTTCGCTCAACGACGACAAGCCGTACGACAGCTTCGTCCGCGAGCAACTGGCGGGCGACGAGCTCGACGAGGTAACTGTCGACACGATCACAGCCACGGGATACTACCGGCTCGGCACGTGGGACGATGAACCAGCCGACCCGCTACAAGCTAAATACGACGACTTAGACAACATTGTATCGACCACCGCCCAAGCATTTCTGGGTATAACCGTTGGCTGTGCGCGGTGCCACGACCATAAGATCGACCCGCTACCTCAAACTGATTACTACGGACTGTTAGCTTTTTTTGCCGACGTCACACCGTATGCTTTGCCGCACGCGCGAGATGCGAAGCACCACAGCCTGTGGGACATGGCGGAACCTGAGCAGAAGAAACTTCGGTTAGAGTATGAGAACCGTCAATCGGTTCTCCGGAAACAGAAGTTCGAGATCGAACAGTCGGTTATTAAAAAGATGGACGCCGCCGATCAGAATCGCGCGGAGACCGCCGATCGACAGGCAATGTTCGATGAAAAGTTGCATTTGTTCGTAACAGCAGCTGAGCACAAACGTTACCGCGGACTCGTGGATCAGCTCGCGGAGCTGGTAAGCCAAATGAACGAGCTGCCTCCGCAACAGCTCATTCTCTCGCTCGCAAAGTGCGATCCACATCCTGGGCCAACCCACGTGATGATGCGGGGCAATCCGAACGTGCTAGGCGAGCCGGTAGAGCCGTGCTTCCCCGAGCTGTTTGGAGAGGAACCGCCGCTGATCCCCTTTGCCTCGGCCGAGGCACGCTCTGCGGGTCGCCGTCGCATCTTGGCTGAGTGGATTACCCGACCTGAAAATATCTTTACGGGTCGTGTCATTGCGAATCGAATTTGGCAACACCACTTTGGTCGTGGGATTGTGCGTAGCGCGAACAACTTTGGTCAGCTCGGCACGCCGCCGACTCATCCCGAGTTGCTCGATTGGTTGTCGCACTGGCTGATCGAGCACGACTGGCGGCTGAAACCGCTGCATCGGTTGATGCTTACTTCCAGTACTTACCGGATGTCGAGCACGCCCGCGCCCGAGAGCCTGGCCACGGACCCGGCGAACGACTTGTTTTCGCGCTTCAACATGCGACGGCTGACGGCCGAGGAGATTCGCGACACAGTGTTGTACGTTTCGGGACAATTAAATGAAGCGCACTACGGGCCGAGCATTTACCCTAAGTTGTCTGACGAAGTGCTCGCCACGCAGAGTCGTCCTGGCCACAACTGGCACACCTCTACTCCGGACGAGGCCGCGCGACGCAGTATTTACATCCACATCAAGCGGAGCCTGATACCGCCAGAATTGGCGAATTTCGATTTTCCCGATACCGATGCGAGTTGCGAGGCGCGGTTTAATACCACGCAGGCAGCCCAGGCACTGAATCTGCTGCACGGCGAATTTCTGCAGAGTCACGCTGGGCACCTCGCTGAGCGTGTGACTGCCGAAACCAGTGGCGACCTGCGCGATACGATCGGGCGCGCCTTACGACTGGCCTTGCAGCGTGAACCCGACGAGGAAACTATCGACGACGGCTTGGCGCTGATTGACCGATACCGTCAAAAGCATAGTGTTGACGAATTCGAATCACTACGGCAGTTTTGCTTGATGGTGCTAAACTTAAATGAATTTGTATACTTGGATTAGTACTGTCAAACGTGACTTGGCGACTGTCTGAGGATCTTTAAATAACGAGCAAGGCGAGATCAATGGCAACCAAGAATTTTTGCAACCGTACGCGGCGCGAATTTCTGTGGGAAACGGGCGGCCGGTTTGGAGCTGCTGCGCTTACCGGGATGCTCGCTGGGGAGGGTTTCTTTAATTCGGCTCGCGCGGCATCGGACTTTGAGAACCCCTTGGCTCCGAAGAAGCCCACGCTTCCTGCTAAGGCAAAGAGTGTCATCTTCCTATTCATGTACGGCGGGCCAAGCCATATCGACACGTTCGACTATAAGCCCGCTATGGTCGGCATGGACAACAAGACGATTCAAGTTAAGACATTCGGCCGCGGCGGTAAGAAGAATGAGGGGCGCATTGTTGAGCCGAGGTGGAAGTTCAAACAGCACGGGAAGTGCGGTAAATGGGTTAGTGAGCTGTTTCCGCACCTGGGCCAGCGCGTCGACGACATCGCGTTTCTGCATTCGATGACAGCCGACTCGCCGATCCATGGGTCCGCGATGCTGATGATGAACTCAGGTAAGTTGATCTCCGGCAGCCCCGCGATCGGGTCGTGGATTACCTACGGCCTGGGATCAGAGAATGAGAATCTTCCCGGGTTTGTCGTGATGCTCGACCCTTCCGGCGGACCGATTTCCGGGGCGAAGAACTGGTCGAGCGGTTACATGCCTGCGACCTACCAAGGTGCAACCTTCAAACACGAAGGGGCGCCGGTGCTTGATCTTTCTCGGCCCGAGGGGACGAGCCGCGAGTTACAGCGAGACACGCTCGACACGTTGACCGCAATCAACCGACGGCATCTCGATTCGCGCAGCGACAACAGCGACCTTGCCGCGCGAATCGCCAGCTACGAGCTCGCATACAAGATGCAGATGTCGGCGCCCGAGGCGGTTGATTTTACTCAGGAAACGCAGGCAACGCTTGACTTGTACGGCGTCGGCAAGAAACCGACGCATAATTTCGGTTCGCAATGTTTGCTCGCACGACGGCTCGTGCAGCGGGGCGTTCGGTTTATCCAGCTTTATTCCGGGGGTAGTCATAACGACCATAACTGGGACGCTCATGGCGACCTGGTGCACAACCACAAGATGCACGCCGGCGAAACCGATCAACCGATTGCTGCGCTACTGAGCGACTTGAAGCAGCGTGGTATGCTCGACGAAACGCTGATCGTTTGGGGCGGAGAGTTCGGCCGGCAGCCAACCGCGGAGTACGCCAAGGGGACTGGCCGCGATCACAACAGCTACGGTTTTACGATGTGGCTAGCCGGTGGCGGCATCGAGGGTGGAGTGAGCATCGGCACGACCGACGAACTGGGCAGCCGCGCCGTCGAACGACCGCTGACCGTTAAGGAACTTCATGCAACAGTGTTGACACAGATGGGGCTCGATCCTAACAATTTGAGCTATTTTTACGGTGGGCTGGATCAAAAGCTCGTCGGCGTCGAGCCTGTCGAACCGATTCGTGAGGTGATCGGGCCTCCTGTCTCGAGCTAACTGGGTCTGCAAAACTGTTGCAGTGCTAGAGTCGGTGACTAATTTGCTACTGCAAATTTCGATAGCAGTTGGTCTTCTATGCAGGCGCGGGATGCAGTAGTTTAACTCGGCCCGTCAGGTTGGCAGAGTGTTGCAATTTGAGTGGCGCACTATTTGTCGGACCTGCTAGAATGTCGAGAAGATCTTATCCATACGGGTTCTCTCCAAGGCTTTCGAGTAATGATGAGTGATTCGACAATTCACAGATGTAGGCAGTTACCTTTTTTGCACCCGTTGGTTCTTTTGTTGATCCTGTCTGCGGTTTTTGGGGGTCACCAGCCTGCCGCTGCTACCACTCAAGTCGCGCTGTTTCTCGGCTTCGGCTCGTCACCCGGCTCAGGCACCGGGATGAACGAGCTAGACGACACATTAGCTGCCCCTGCTTCTGGCATTCCTGGCTATGCAGGCATGGTCTTCGAATGGGGCGACAAGCAAGAAGCTTTCGACTGGATTGAGCAACAAAGCGACCGCACCACTTTGGTACTCATCGGGCACAGCTTTGGCGCGAATAGCGCCTTGCAACTGGCAAACAACTTCCTCATCCCGGCGGGGATCGACGTGGATCTTACGGTACAAATCGACTCCGTGGAGAACTTTGATGGCGGCTGGAACGATCAATTGCCAACGAATGTCGATGTTGGCTTCAACTACTATCAAAAAGGCGGATTCCCTCAGGGCGAGAGGAACGTTGTAGGGGCTACCAACATCGATGCCGAAATAGAGTTCAATGACACAGGCATCACACACACCTCGATTGATAACGACGATCGACTTCATGAGGCGATCGTGCAGCACATTCTGGATAATCTCAACCAAGAGGATGCCGACTACGACGGGAGTGGCTTCGTCGACGGTGAAGATTTTCTGCTTTGGCAGCGTGGCGGTTCGCCTAACCCGTTGAGCGCTGCTGAGTTGAGTTTGTGGGAAACCCAATACGGGACAGCTTCGCCGATAAGTTCCTCAGCTACTGCGATCCCCGAGCCGACAACCTTAGTTCTACTGCTGGGTCTAGGAGGCGTGTTCCCTAGTCGTCGGCTGAGAGTTTCCTAGAACCGGCTCGAGAATCCAGTTTTCAGGCTTGTGAGCCGCTGGCACTAGCCACGGGTGCCTTTTATTCAAGGTTCAATCGGGCATTCACCCGATGCTAGCGCATTCGGCTCAGTATTTATGAAACCGGCTCTAGTGAACTGACCGACTGGGCGTCCCGTCCAGGACGGAATCAGCTGTTCAACCCTTTGCGTAACGAGCATCGCAACTGTCGTTCTCATCCGCACAGCCGTCATGATCGGCGCCGTACGCCGAAACCCAAATCGGCGAAAACAGAAGATTGAAATATTGGCGCAATTCTCTGCGTAAGCATGACCTACCTTTGGCTTGGACGCTTGATTGCGCACGTTCTGGTCGTGTTCTGAAGCGTAGGGAGTACACAGGATGACAATGACGGCAGCAGAAATCGACCGGTTCATTCCGGTATCGTTGGCTACGATCAGTCCTTCTGAGTCGACCGATTTTCCGCTCTACATACGGGAGGATCCCAAGTCGCCGATCCAACTCTACCGCGATGAGGAGTATCCGCTGACAGCAGCAGATATTCAACGTTTGATCGACCGAGGTGTGAAACGGCTCTACGTGACGCTGTGTGATCACGAAAGTTATCAGCGATACATCCGCGAGAACTTCTCCTCCGTCTTAGAAGACGAGAGCCTACCTGTTGAACGACGCTTTGGCTGCCTTAACGAGATAGTTCGCGACGTACTCGCGGAAGCATTTACCCAACGGGACACAACTAAGACTGTCGAAGTGGCTCAGGAACTGGCCGTACAGACAGTCGAGCTGATCTGCCGGGCGGACGTGATGGCTTTGGAGCTAATGAAGGTGCTCCACCACGACTATCACACTTTCACCCACTCGGCGAATGTGTCGTACTACAGCGTGTTATTGGCTAAGGCCTCAGGCATCACGAATGAGAACGATTTGCGAATGATTGCAACCGGCGCGCTGTTGCACGACGTTGGCAAGCTCGAAATTGCCGATTCGATTCTCAAGAAACAAGGCCGGCTCGATGAGGACGAATGGGAAGTGATCAAACAACACCCCACCAACGGCCTGAGGCTACTCGCTGACCGAGACGATTTAAACTTCGGACAACTGATGATGGTCTACCAGCATCACGAACGAATCGATGGCAGTGGTTACCCGGTAAGAGTCTCGGAGAGTTCCATCCATCCATGGGCACAAATCTGCGCCGTTGTGGACATCTACGAGGCACTCACTAGCCACAGGCCCTATCGGCCTGGGCTACCGAAGCAGCAGACAATTGCGATCCTGGACCGACAAGCTGGATCGAGACTGGATCAAGGACTATGGGAATGCTGGAAGAAGATTATTCAGAACTGCTAGACAAGCTGCTGGAAACTTGTGAGAGTGATCTGGCCGTTCCCAGTGAATGGGAAGACCGCCTGTCACAGCGGGGCATCATCGAGCCGATACACGACGACCGTCGCAGCTACATCCGACACCGCTTTACACGCCCAGGCATGTTGGAATTCGACGAAACCTTCTCGTCCATCCCGAGAGATCATACGCTCGCGAAGGTTGTCACGCGGGATGTTTCGCGTTGCGGCATCGCGTTTCTGTATTCAGAACAATTGTATCCTGGCGAGCAAGTCTCTCTGTGGCTTCCGATTGGAAAACGAACTTATATTGTCGAACGGTGTATCCAGCACAACGACAACTGTTTCGAAATCGGCGCCACAATCGCTGGCATCGTGCCTGAAAACTCAAGTTGCTAACTCTGTGATGCCAGCGATCGTGACTTTACTCGGTGGCTCCCTTGTTAGAGGAAGTGCCACTCGAACCACTTTTGAAAATCGACTCGGGCAAGATGCGTTCGGCGATGGCTCCCAACTCATCGAGAGTTCGACGTTTGCCGACAGAGGGCCAGGACGCGACGTCCTTCAGTTCTGGCATTAAGTCTGTCAGCTGTCGCTCTAGCCTCTCGGCAAGTCGGGTAACTCCTTCATCCTCGCACGACTCTTGTATCGAGCGTACTGTCTTCATCATCTTCAGTAGTTTCGCTCGGATCTGGATTGAATCTGACAAACCAGTTCCAGGATGAATTAGCAAGTCGATCGTCGGCACTCTCAACGCAGACTTCCAACGGTACAGCTCCGTAAGGCGGAGGTCACGTTCAGGATTGAGTTCATCGCGGGCTTGCTCTGCCGAGACGTTCATCCGCCGTGCGACAGTCCGCAGCGAGATCGCTTCCTGCCGCAACACTTCCGCAGCGCGATGAAGCGGTTGCCGAATCGGCTTGGAGCTGGTTAGGCGACGGCTTCCAGCAACCGGGTAGAGGATGACTTTGTTTCTTGGCCTGTTCATCGTTTCTCCTCTCTTGATATGGGTTTGTGATTTTCGTTCACGGCGTGGCGCCCCGTGCGAGGCCTTTGCCGAGCGAACTGTTGGAGGGATACGCAACATTCAGGGGTAAAAACCGCCACAGAATCTCGATGAGACGCTCAGCCACTGCCGAATAGGGCCGGTGGCACTACTTCGATGAGCATCGAGCGACGATTTCAAGGGTGCCAGCCGTGGCAGACACGGCTAGAATCAACGAAGCCCCGAACCGACCCGCGGAGGCCGATTTCTACTGTTGCCAGTCGGATTAAGGTGCCACCTGGAAAGGATTGGTCCATGGGAAAACAAGCTTCAGAGATACTTTCGGCAATTGTCGATGGCGACGATGCTGATGCGCTTCGCCTGTTGGAGTTGGTTTACGACGACCTTCACCGGCTCGCTGCCAAGTACATGCAGCAAGAAAACCAGGGACACACGCTGCAGACGACGGCTTTGGTGAACGAAGCTTATCTAAAGCTGATCGATCAAACACGAGTCGATTGGCGAGGTCGATCCCATTTTTTTGCGGTCGGCGCACAGGCGATGAGACGGATTCTTGTTAATCATGCGAAAGCAAAGAAACGATTGAAACGAGGAGGGCAGGGCAGAAGGGTTCCGCTGGACGAACCGTTGGCTGTCTCCGCAGAGCGGGACGAAGACGTTTTGGCGCTCGACGAGGCGCTAGAGAAACTGGCCGAGCTCGATCCGCGGCAAGCAAAGATTGTGGAGCTCCGCTTTTTTGGCGGGTTGAATGTCGAGGAGACCGCTGAAGTGCTCGGCGTGTCAAAGCGTACCGTTGAGCGCGAGTGGACCGCGTGTCGGGCATGGCTACGGCGAGAACTTTCAGACCAGGACGATCCGTGAAAGCCGACCGCCACCACCTAATTATGGAGGTCTTCCAAGAAGCCCTCGACCAACAGCAGGACGATCGCTCGAAGTATCTCGACAAACGCTGCAGCGGCGACGAAGAGCTCCGAGCTGAAGTAGAGTCGCTGCTGGCATATCATGACCCGCGTACGATTTCCGTAAAGCCAGATATTACAAGAATCTTTCAACAGGTAAGACCAACCCCACCTACCCCCAAATCGCCAGCTCTATCGGCGCGAATAGAGAACCGACTCCGCAGAGCTGACTCATCGCAATTGTGGTTTGCCGCGGGAGCATTGGGGCTGGCGGTCGCGTTGGGCGTGCTCAGCTGGGGAATGTATCAAGGCATCCGCTCGCGATTGCGCGACAATCTCGCCGGCCAGCTGCAGGCAACACTGGAATCCAACGTGGCGGCCGTCGACAACTGGCTAAAACTGCAGATAAGCGAGATGGAAGCCTGGGCTGAGCACCCCCATCTTCAATTGCATTTTGTAGAACTCGTCCAACCAAAAGATGAAATTACCCTCAAGTCGAGTCGAAGTAGTCCATCCTCGCACCACGAGCAGATGGCGGAACTGCTTTCCAAGACTTCCGAACGGCCTGAGGTGCTCGCCGTGAGCGGCGTTGATTCGATTGGGAAGGTTCTGTTTAGCTCTGCCCGGCCGCAGATGTTAAGGGAGACTTTGTCAGCCGAGGGGCGAGCATTACTACAACCAGTTTGGATGGGCGGCTCGGTACTGCTGCCGCCGACTACGGACGGTTCGTTTTTCGATGACGATCTCGTTTCTGCCGCAGGTGTGCCACTGATTCTCGTTGGCAGCGCTGTACATGACCCAAATGGCAGTGTCATTGGCGGGTTGTTCATGAGCGTACGGGCTTCCGATGACTTTACATCTTTGCTCGACTTGGGTCGGGCTGGGCCGCGCTGCGATACCTACGCGTTTAGTCGCACAGGGCAGCTGCTATCGGAAAGTCGGTATGATTCGCAGCTGCGCGATTGTGGCCTGCTGGATGATTCGCCAACCGAGAGCTCTGTATTGCACGTGATGCTGCTCGACCCGGGCGTTGACTTGACCCTCGACCAGAAGGGAGCGATACCACTTGAAGAGCGTCAACTGACGAAAATGGCCGCCTCGGCAGCCGCTGGCATCGACGGCATGGACCTGGACGGCTATCGCGACTATCGAGGTGTGGAAGTTGTGGGTGCTTGGAAGTGGCTCGACGAATACGGTTTCGGGGTGGCGACTGAAATCGAGCGGCATCAGGCCTACGCAGCCCTCGACTTTATGGAACGGCTGGCGGCCGGGGTCGTCAGCATGCTGGCGCTGCTCGGCCTGGTTGCTTTCGCTTCGGCTGTCTCAGCGGCCCGCTTGAGGCGCGAGATCAGCGAAGTGCGGCAACTTGGACAGTACACTTTGGAAGAGCTGATTGGTGAGGGAGGTATGGGACGCGTCTATCTCGCCCGCCACGCGATGCTTCGACGGCCCACCGCAGTCAAGACGCTCGATGGCCAATTCGCCGACGCTGAGGCAGTGAAACGGTTTGAGCGAGAAGTTCAACTGGTCAGCTCGCTAACGCATCCCAATACAATCGAGATTTACGATTACGGTCGAACAACCGGCGGCGTTTTCTATTTCGCGATGGAGTATGTCCACGGGCTTACGTTAGAAGAATTGGTCGCGAACGATGGACCAATTCCTGTCTCGCGCACCTTGTGGTTCCTGCAGCAGGTACTTGGTTCCTTGGCAGAGGCTCACGAGCGCGGTCTGATCCATCGCGACGTAAAGCCGACGAACATTATGTTGTGCCGACGTGGTGGAATAGCAGATTGGGTAAAGGTCGTCGACTTTGGGCTCGCAAAAGATCTCGACGATAATCTGGACGGCAAAATATCGCACACGGGTATGATCAGCGGCACACCACAATTCATAGCGCCCGAATGTCTCGAGGATGCTTCCTCCCTTTCCCCGGCTGCAGACGTTTACGCCGTGGGAGCCACAGCCTTCAAGTTAGTGACCGGCAGAGACATGTTCGTTGGGCACACGGTACTCGATATCTTTGCCCAAGTGATGAAGGACGAGCCACCACGCGCTTCGGAGTCGACCGATCGTGATATTCCCTCGGAAATAGACGAACTGATAGCTCACTGCGTCCGGCGTCGTCCAGAAGACCGGCCGCACGACGCGGGGGAGGCCCTGGAATTGCTGCGACCCTTGGCAACGAAGTTTCCCTGGTCGCGCGAAGAGGCTGAGAGTTGGTGGCAGGCTTATGGGATTGATTCAGAACGAACTTAAGAAAGGGTTGCAGAGTGCTGCAACCGTCATATCTCAACCTGCTGTGCCATCGGAAAGCAATTGCTGTGTATCCTCGATCGCTTCGGGAAGCGACTTCTCGAGGTCTGCCAGGTCGGTCTCGCTAAGGTTCAGCGCTTTGAAGATCTCATGATCGACCATTGTTGATTCGACTGTGCGAGTGTAACCGACGCCGATCCGGGCGGCCATTACGTCTGCCACATGGACGATAGCCGGTAACGTGCGCTGGGCATCTTGCAATTCCATAGGGCAGTGGTGGAAACCTGCTACATATTCTAGGTTTACTGGAAACTTCCACTTTCGACAGAGTGCTGCTCCGAACGATTCGTGTGTTGCACCCAGTGTTTGTTCTTCTGCCTTTAGGAAGGTAAGATTTTGATCGTCGGATAAGTGCGCTATGATTTCGACAAACTGTTTGCGGCATGACTGCAGCTCGACTATGATTCCTACGTCGTGAATTAAACCAGCTAAGAATGCCTCGTCGGGTAAGCTGAGACCCGTCTGGACCGCGAGACTGCGTGCCCCAGAAGCCACGGCGATGGAGTGAGTCCAGAGGTCTCGGGCGTCGAACTCGGGACAGATTCGCTCACCCCGGAAAACTTTGTTGAGACTTGCCGCTATAGCGATATTCTTAACGGCTGTGAGTCCGAGGAGTACGACCGCGTGGTGAATAGATGAGATCTGTCGCGAAAACCCATAGAAGGAAGAGTTTACGACTTTCAAGACACGTGTACTAAGCGCAGGATCGGATTCTATGACCTGTTTGACGTCTTCGGCGGTCGAATCCGGGTTGTCCGCCAGATTCATGATCTTGAGGGCCACTCCCGGTAGTGTGGCGATATGTTTGATGTCATGAATAGAGGTAGCGACAATGGAGGGTACATCACCGGCGGTCGTAGTATTCGTGTCAGTCTGGGACATGCCCTGCCTCGCACTAGAAAATCTGGTTTGGATCGTCGACGAGAGTACACGTCGGAATAGCTATTTGTGATTTTGCTGAGTCGATAGGCGTCAGCTTAACCCTCTTGGCGATATACTCTTCGGCCTCGTCTGCGAACATTGGTTTAGCGAAGAAATAGCCTTGTCCGAATTCGCAGCCCATGGCCTGTAGAATCGCGAGCTGTTCGGCGTTTTCTATTCCTTCGGTTACAACCTGCATGCCAAGATTCTCCGCCAATGTCAGCATGGATTGAAGCAGAGCCGCGTAGTTGCTAACTCGCTGGACATTCGCGATAAACGATCGGTCGATCTTCAGCACGTCGATCGGGAATTCATGGAGACATGAGAGCGACGAGTAACCCGTTCCAAAGTCGTCCATGTCGATTTTCACGCCAAATTGTCTCAATTCAGTTAACGCTGATATTATGCCTGTAGAATCTTGCATAAGATTGTTTTCGGTTACTTCCAGGTGCAAGGATTCAGGTGTCACCCCATGGCTCTTGAGTGTTTTCTTGACGACCTTGACCAGATTCGGAAGGACGAGCTGTCTACGAGAGATGTTCACGTGGATACAGCGTGGAGCGTCATCGCCCAGAACTTGCCGCCAAAGAGCGAGTTGCCGACACGCTTCGTCGAGAACCCAAATACCGATTGTTACGATTAAGCCAGACTCTTCCGCAATGGGCACGAATTCGTCTGGACTAACTAAGCCTCGCCGTGGGTGCATCCAGCGGACCAGGGCCTCAAAGCCTTCTAGTTCGCCCGTTTCGAGCGATACAATCGGCTGATAGGCGACGACGAACTCATCGCGAGAAACTGCCTTCCTCAGCTCGCCTTCTGTGCGATGTCTGGCCTGCTCCCGTTCGCGAACGGCCTGATCGAAAACAGCATAGCACCCCTTTCCTGCAGCTTTGGCTTCATACATCGCTAAGTCGGCATCGCGAAGTATCTGGAGGGAAGATTCATAGCCGTACTCGCTGGTGACAATGCCAATACTTGCCGTGGAATAGATCGTATGTGCACCTAATATGTAGCATTGAGAAAGCACCTTCAGAAGCCGTTCGGCCACGGCAATCGCTTCCGCTTCGCCCGAGCACTCGCTAAGCAGGACTACAAACTCATCACCGCCAAGTCGAGCTGATACGATCTTGTCGGTCACTCGCAAAGTCTTGCGTAATCGGCTGGCGATTTGTTTCAGGAGATCATCTCCCACGTCATGCCCGAGACTGTCGTTGACCTGCTTGAAACGGTCGAAATCAAGAAACAGCAGAGCGAAGTTATTGTCATCGACGTGGTCGATCGAGTGCTGGATGGAATTGAGAATCGAAGCTCTATTGGGCAGACGGGTCAGCGCATCGCTATATGCCATCTCCTTTAAACGAGTGTTTGTTGTCTCAGCAATCCGTTGCATTTCGCTGAGCTTCAGATCAGCCTTTCTGGCCAGGTCCCACTTCTCAGTAAGTGATGCGGCGAGTTGGCTGACTTCCACGTTGTCAAATGGCTTCCTCAGAATCAACCATTGGTCCATATTCCCAAGCTTTCGCGCCATCTCGTTCCAGTTGTAGTCGTTGTAGGCCGTGCATATGACGATGAGCAGGTCGGGGTCCACCTTCCAAATTCGACCTATGGTTTCGATGCCGTCCCAACCGGGCGGCATGCGGATGTCGACGAATGCCAGTGCATACGGCTGGTTATCTTGAATCGACTGGGAAACTTTTTCCAAACCTTCCTGGCCCTGCAAGGCGGAATCAATCTCGAATGTGAGATTGTTTGCGTTGTCCAAAGTCTGACCGAAGAAGGCAGCATGCGAATCGGACAGCGCGCTGCTACTGGCGCTGCCTGCCAGTATCTTTTGGAAGTCGGCGTGAATAGCTTCATTATCGTCAATCACTAGGATGCGTCGATTACTTGGAGTGCTCATTTCGTGCATTGCAAAACGCCCACCTGCTGATATGGTATTTCCAAAGTGAAAGTGGCTCCGGTTCCTAATCCGTTGCTGTATGCCGTCAAGCGTCCGCCAAGTTCTTTGGCGGCCAGCGCGGCGCTGTGAAGTCCGAAGCCGTGGCCTTCTTCTCGAGTGGTGAATCCATGCGCGAAGATACGCGTCAGGTTCTCAGCGGCGATTCCCATGCCGTTGTCACTTACTTCGATTGAAACACGGTCTTCGCCCGTGCGTTGCAGACGAACCGTCAATTCATGGTTAGTATTTTCACTCTCCATGCAGGCATACTTAGCGTTGCTGATCAGATTCACCAATATCTGCAATATCTTTTGCTTATCGCCGAGAACCGGACCAACATCGTCAAATTCCCGAATGGTCGCGACCGAGTGGCGTTTCATCGAGGCTGTGTTAATGTGAATAGCGTCTTCCAATAGCTCGGCTAACGACACTTCCTCGACGACGCCAGAGACGCCCCTGGCATGCGACTGCTGTGTCGTTACGATTGCTTTGATGTGATCAATGTTGCTGATTAGTGAATTGATTTCATCAAGAATCAAGTCTTCTTCGCCAGCTAATTGTCGGCTCACGTCGATCAAGAATCGTGGCAGGTGCTTTCCGCGTTCGTCTTGCGTCACATAGGTTCCCATGTCACCAAGATGCTGTTCCATGATGTCAGTGGCCTTCGTGAAACTAGACACGGTGGAACCGCGAACTTTGTCTTGCACCAGCTCAGCAGAGACATTTACGCTGTTCAGTACATTGCCTACGTTGTGCAGCACGCTCGTGGCTATTTCGGCTTTTCCCGCCTGGCGGGCGGTCTCCACGAGCCGTTGATTAGTTATTTCAAGTTGTTCTTGGCGTTCGGCGCTTTCTCGCATTTCTGTCTTGCTCCGATAACAAGAGTTCGCCAGCACAATGACCTCGAATATTACCCAAGCTGCGTGCTCGAACCAGCGAAATGGGCTCTCAACGAAGACACCGTACACGGACAGTGGCCAGAATATGCCACGGATGGCGTGATCGGCTGCCACTACGATGGTCGGGAAGACCAGCAGCCGCCAATCGCGATAGAAAGACAAAAACGCTAACGATACGAAAACGTGAAAATGTGTCTCAATACGTCCGCCGGTGAGATGGATTAATAGCGCCGAATAAATCACCTGGGCTGTCGCAATCACGTGCCGAGTTATTGGACGGCCGGGGTATTTGAGACCCAAATATACCGGTAGACTGCTGATTGCACCGCCCAGGAATACCGCAGCCCAGACATGCAGATGTACTTCGGATGTCGCACCGATCCATGTATTGGGCGACACAAACAGTGCCGCGAATATTCCTCCTGCGAATTGTAAAAGCATCAGCCCGACAAACAACCGGTCGGTCGTTCGGCAAATAGCCGAATATTGTTGCTGAAACAGCTCCTCCGCTCGGCTAGGCGCCCGTGAGTTCTCGCTGTGATCATTCCGAATTGCCATGGGTATCTCTGCGAAGGTTTCGTTAGATCTACTCTACAATCGGGCAACCGAAGACAGGGCACGTGTTAGGCGGCTGCCCATTTCCGCGGACCAGCGACACAATCGAGCTGCGGCCAGTATTGTCGCCTTCATGGCCACGACCCGCTGTGATCCCACCGCTAAACTGTAGGCGTCCTTCGGTGTCGTAGAGTAGAACCTGCCCCGAGGCTTTAGCGGCAAACTGTGACGCAGTAGCTGCACCGACGTCCGACCTGACGTTGACTCCCGGAATGCGCGTGGCCGCCTCCCAAAGGTCTGTGTGCGACCAATTGTCTGATTCGTCGACCGGTTGGAATAGAAACACGTATGCCTCTAGAATATCGCCCGTCTGTGATAGTAGTCTGGCCAGCTCATTCACGCTGGCTCGACTGCATGGACAGCGCGGGTGCATGAACATCAGCAAAGTATGGTGATCGTGGGCTCGCTGGATTGTGCAATCAACGGGCCACACGGATGGCGGTTTGCCAACCGCTCCGGGTGCGTTGGAATATGAAATGACCGCCGACATACCACCCGCCACGCTAGTCAGCCAAATGGCCACTAGTATCACCAAGAGTTTCTTATTCTGCCCCACGTTGCCCTCTGATTCGTTCGATTAACGTTCACAGTCTCGTCGGCAGTGCTGAATTTAGTTCAATCTGCACTTCATGATCCCTACACTGCCTCGCTTGTTCTTGCTTTAACTAGCCGGCTTGAGTGAGGCGTGTCCATCCAGGGATATATAGCTCGCCAATCACCAATGCGCTCAAAGTCGGTTTGCATCGGAGCTTTTTTTGCGCCGTTCGCGCACATGAAGCGCTCGATTCATGCCCTCTGCGACGGAGGCGCCTTCATCTAGAAATGAAGTACCAAGACCTGGAGAATTCGAGCTTACAGGGCTTCAAAAAGTGAGTTCTCTAAAATTCACAATAGACTCATCGAGAATTCACGAATCAAGGAGAATCGGGCTTGGCGCTAGCGTAAAGAAACCTTCGCAACGTGCCGGGAAAGACGTTTTCTTTGCGATACTAAAACCTAAGAGCTTTTGTTTCGATAGCCGAGAAATTCGGGCTTCGTATCGAGCAGAATCTCTAGAATCGCTTCGCGGTCGTCCGGCCGGAGATGGGTAAAGCGATCGCTATCCTCCCGGCCTGAAAATACATCGCACAAGCGCTCGTAAACTATTCGCTTCACTTCGTCGGGAAGACCGTCAAACGCCTTTGAGTAAATGAGATAGCTACAAGGGTACTTCATCAATCTCGTAGTTAGGTCCAAATCGCGCAGCGAGCGCCCTTTGCTGTCTCGTGGCCCGAGTGCCGAAAACTCGGCGGCGAATTGTGAAGTTCCTTGAACAGTATCGGTTAGCTGAAACTCATCGGCGAACAGCATGTACTCCACGAGTTTCTCCGCAGCGGACTCGATACGTCGCTGAGCAGATTCGCTGCGATGATTGGCTGGACGGTCCATTGCCCGATTCATGATCTGGTCGTAGTGCAGCGCTGATCGCGTTTCGAAGTTGGCGCGAGTGATAAAATTATGCATGGCCGTTTGGTGTTCCAATACCATCAGCGCTGCGATGTCGCTGTGAGGACTCAAGTAAGGGTCGGTATTCACACGGTCACTCAAGTCGATCACGTTGGCGCCGTGCTGAACGTCTAAGCTCTCAGGATTATCGCGATCAGTAGCGACGACGTTCCCCATGTGACGCAGACTGCCATGTGTTCCCGAGACGTACCAACCTCCCCATCGCTGGTGAAAGGGACTGCTGTGGTCCGTCGTAAACGTGCCTGAGCCAAAAAACGGGTGTCCTGACCGACTGGGGTATACGGAACGCACGAGATGCCCCGGAACGCCCAATGTTCTCGACGAAGCATGGCACACGATGCACTGTCCGTGATCTCGGGTGATCTTGGGTCGTTCGGAAGGCGCCTGACTGATCGTATAGAAGACAGCACCTTGCTGAGGATCGGCGGTTGATACCTCGATCACTTCGCCACCTTGGACCCAGCCGACATAGACTTCGTCGTTGAAATAGACAGCTCGAGGTCGTTGAGGAGTGATGCGTCGAGGTTGAAAACTGGTCTTAGAAAATACAAGCATCTGCGATGAAGTGGGAACCTTCAGTAGTTCAAGCACAGCTTTAAGGTGCCCATGCTGCTTGTCGTAGTTCAAGTTCGCTTCCCCGCTCTCGACTTTCTGTTGCAATGTCTCCACGGGATTGCTAACAGGCGCAGTGTTGTAATTGATTGGCTCAGCCTCGAAATCGAGTTGAGCTAGAGCGGTGTCGCTGATCGACGACACCAGTGGGACTAGGCAGACAAGTAATAGAAGCGCACATCTGAGAAATCTTGCCCGCAGCATGTTCCGTTGAACTGAAGAGAGCATCGTTTAACCTTTGCTTCGTGCTTTCTTCTTTCGTGAAACCGAAGACTTCTTCGACGCTTTTTTCCCGTCGCGGCTCTGGCTAATCGACATTGGCTGATCCAATTCACATAAAGGAGTCGCTCTGCCAGGCTCAGCCAAGACCTCGGCAATGGTCGTCTTGCGAAATGAGTCCTCAACCATCGCCATCGCGTCATCCAGTCGATGGTGCAGCGGACAGAGAGTTCCTTGGTGAGTTGTGATTCCGAGCGGACATTCGTTGATACGTTTGATCGGGTCGACGGCATCGATCACTTCCCAAACAGTCATCTCCGCTGGCTCTTTGCTAAGCACGAACCCGCCGTGCAGGCCACGCTTCGAGACAACTAAATCTGCGCGCACCAGGCCTTGCATAACTTTCGAAAGATAGGGAGCTGGTACCTGGGTGAGTTCAGATATCATTTGAGCGGTGCAGGGCTTGCCATTGTGCTGAGCGATCGTAACGATCGCCCGCAAGGCATATTCAACGGTTTGTGAGATCATGACAGTGGCCTCGGGGCGAAGGTCAGCTCCTTAAACCTCAGGGGATAGCACGGTATTTATAGATAATAACACCTGAACATCCATTATGGTAGCTGATCTGCGTTTGATTAAACGAAATGAGGAGTCTGCCGAACCTGGAAAGTACTACTCTCTGGCTAAATGCAGTGACAAATTGAGAGCCACATTGCTGACGATCCAGAAGGTTGCCTTAGTTGTAACGCTCTCTCTCGGCTTGTATTCTAACTGACCGCTTCGCCGGTGTCGCGGCGTGTAGTGTGCATTGGAAGTTTACGACAGCATAACAATTACGAGTAATCGAGGAGCACAAACATTATGGGCGGCCAAGGCGGAAATGGGGAACAGATCAACATGAAGTCTGTTTACTACATAACCGGCGTTGCCGCGTTGGGGGGGCTGCTCTTTGGCTACGACACAGCCGTGATCTCGGGAGCGATCGGTTTCTTGCAGACGAAGTTCGAGCTTGATGCCGCAATGACAGGTTGGGCTGCTTCGAGTGCGATCATCGGCTGTATTTTTGGAGCCATGTCGGCCGGTTGGACGAGTGATCTATGGGGGCGCAAGAAAGTGCTGATCATGACGGCGGTGCTGTTTGGCATATCGGCTATTGGTTCGGCGCTTCCCAGGAATCTTACGGAGTTTGTGATTGCCCGTTTCATTGGTGGCCTGGGTGTGGGCGCTGCCTCGATGTTGTCGCCGCTTTACATTACGGAGATTGCGCCGGCGAGGATACGCGGCCGACTGGTATCGCTCTATCAGTTGGCAATCGTTTTGGGAATCAACCTGATCTTTTTCGTCAACTGGGTCGTCCAGAAAATGGGCGATGGGCAGTGGAACATCGAAATGGGTTGGCGATATATGCTCGGTTCCGAGGTTCTGCCTGCTCTATTGTTTTTCACAGCAATGTTTTTTGTACCGAAGAGTCCCCGTTGGTTAGTCAAAGAAGGCAGAGATGACGAAGCCTTTGGGATTCTCACTGACATCAACGGTCCAGAAAAAGCGAAGAGCATCCTGGCCGAAATCAAGGAAGCGCTGCTTGAAGAGAAGGGCACCCTCAAAGAGCTGTTTTCGGGACGATTCAAGAAAGCCGTACTCGTGGGGATCGTGCTGGCTGTGTTCTCTCAGTTTCAGGGCATCAACGCGATCATGTACTACGCACCCGTGATTTTCGAGGAGGTCGGGATTCCTACCGATAAGGCGTTCTTGCAAACGGTAATCATCGGCTCGATCAATACATTATTTACATTTATTGCCATCCTGTTTGTCGACAAAGTGGGTCGAAAGGCTTTACTACTGGGCGGCGGGGCAGGCATGGGAATCAGTCTTCTGGTAGTGGGACTCTGCTTCAAATTCGGATGGACTGGGATTCCTCTGTTGGTTTTTATTATGGCCTATACGGGATGTTTTGCTGCTTCGTTTGGCCCGGTGACATGGGTCGTGATTTCCGAGATCTTCCCTCTGAAAATGCGCGGGATCGCGATGTCAGTGGCAACTTTCGCTCTGTGGATTGCCGTGTATTTCGTGACGCAACTCTTCCCAATCGCCCTGGAAAAACTAGGGCCTGCCAACACTTTTTTCTCATTTTTTTCCATGTCCGTGCTGGCATTCCTATTCGTGTTGCTCTGGGTGCCTGAGACGAAGGAAAAGACCCTCGAAGAGATTGAGCACCACTGGCATTAAAGACGGAGCCTTACAGGCGGTGTGTCCGTGATTAGCCGTCGTGCTTCGAGGCGGCATGTGCTTTAATGGGGGATTGGGCGCAGGTTCTAGTCTCTTAGAAGAGCGACGAGCTAGCGCCCTGCTGTGCCCGCCTTTGACACCAGACGTACTGCCATGCCTTTCGATTTACAAGCACCGTTTGAAGCCGCGGGCGATCAGCCGCAGGCGATCGAAGCCCTGACGCGCGGGCTACGCGAGGGACGTGCTGAACAAGTGCTGATGGGGGTTACCGGCAGCGGTAAAACCTTCACGATGGCCAACATCATCCAGCAGCTTCAACGGCCTACGCTGGTGTTGTCGCACAACAAGACGCTCGCCGCGCAGCTCTATTCGGAATTCAAAGAGTTCTTTCCACACAACGCGGTAAGCTACTTTGTAAGCTACTACGACTATTATCAGCCCGAAGCCTACATCCCACAACGTGACATCTACATCGAGAAAGATTCCTCGATCAATGAAGAGATCGACCGCATGCGGCTTGCCACAACCAGCTCTCTGGTAAGTCGTCGCGACGTGATCGTAATTGCCAGTGTCTCGTGTATCTATGGATTGGGCTCGCCGGATGATTACAAGGAGATGATGGTCGGTTTGCGGGTAGGGCAAAACCTGGATCGCGACGTTGTGCTTGCGAAGCTGGTCGACGTTCAGTACGAGCGAAACGATGCCGATCCGATCCGTGGCAAATTTCGCGTGCGTGGCGATTGTGTCGAAATCTGGCCGTCGTACGAGGAGTTCTCTTATCGCGTTGAGTTCTGGGGAGACGAGATCGAACGGCTTTCGATTATCGATCCGGTCAGCGGCGAAGCGATCGACTCGATCGAAGAGGTATACATCTACCCTGCGAAGCATTTTGTACTGCCTGAAGAGCGAATCGAACGGGCTGCAGATGAAATTCGAAAGGAACTCTCTGGGCGGCTGGAGCAGTTCCGGAGCGATGGCCGGTTGCTAGAAGCTCAGCGGTTGAACGCTCGCACGAGATTCGATCTAGAGATGATGATGGAGGTCGGCTACTGCCCGGGGATCGAAAACTATAGCCGTATTCTGGGCGGTCGCGCGGCAGGGGAACCACCATTTACGCTGTTTGATTTTTTTCCGAAAGACTTTCTGCTCTTCGTCGATGAATCTCACGCCACGGTTTCCCAAGTCGGCGCCATGTATGCCGGCGACCGCAGCCGTAAGGAGACGCTGGTCGAGCATGGGTTTCGGCTGCCGAGCGCGCTTGATAATCGGCCGCTTAAATTCGATGAGTTTAAGGAGCGGATTGACCAAGTGGTCTACGTCTCAGCAACGCCCAGCGCGTATGAACTGGAGCGGACAGGCGGCGAAGTGGTCGAGCAAGTGGTGCGACCCACGGGGCTGTTGGACCCGGTGATTGAGGTGTCGCCCGCCCGTGGACAAGTACCTCACCTGTTAGAGCAGATCCGCGAACGGGCCGCCGTTGGCGAGCGGGTGCTAGTCACCACACTTACCAAACGCCTGGCAGAAGACCTGGCGGGCTATTTTGTTGATCAGGGTGTGTCGTGTAAATGGATGCACAGCGAATTGGATGCGTTCGAACGTGTTGAGCTGTTGCGAGATTTGCGTGCGGGAAGATTCGAGGCACTAGTTGGTATAAACTTGTTGCGAGAAGGACTTGACCTGCCTGAGGTGTCGCTAGTGGCAATTCTTGACGCCGACAAGGAAGGTTTTCTGCGCAGCGAGACATCTCTGATGCAAACGATTGGTCGTGCAGCACGGAACGTAAACGCGAAGGTGATTCTTTACGGCGACAAAGTGACCAAATCGATGCAAAAAGCCATCGACGAAACCGAGCGGCGGCGAATATTGCAACAGGAGTACAACGAGCAGCACGGGATCACGCCGGAGACGATTCGCAAAGCGATTCACCGGGGAATCGAATCCGAAGCATCTGCCCATGCCCAGGCGAATGCTGCGGTCGGCCGTACTGAGGATACCGAGTACATTACTGAAGAGTACGTCGCCGAGCTGGAAGCCGAAATGCTTGCCGCAGCTGACGCGATGGAGTTTGAGCGCGCCGCCGCGATTCGCGACCGCATCGAGCAGATGCGCGATTCGATTGGCCAACCAGTTAGCTCGGTGAAGGAGAAATCCGCAGGAGGTTCTCGCCGCGGTAAGCGTCGCAAGAAAGGCACGGCTCGCGTGCCAAAGCCGAAGAGCAACCCGTAAGGTTTACGTAGCTCAACTGACCACTCCAGTTGGCACGGCTTCGAGGCTTGTGAGGCGGATCTGGCTCATCGGCCGGCCGGCAGGTTGCCGAAAGTGGAGAAGAGCGAGTAGTTTCTTGCCACTTCGTCGTTCTGCTACCTCCTTCCAAGAGCTGATTCATGAGTCTACCGACAATTCTACGCATGCTAACGCTGGCGGCCATTGCCATGGCACCGATTCAGATAGCCGCCGCACAGCAGGATGTTCCCCCGCCCCGGCCTGCGGGAGCACAAGCTCAAGATTGGTACTATGGACCTTCTACTCCAACCGCAGAAACCCAACCCATCGCGGTGCAGAAGGCTCAATTGCGAGCCAAACAACGGATGGCCAGGTTGGAAGCTTTGCGTCGCTACGGACTCTCGCCCAATCGTCCACCTGCAGTAGCGGTGCCATTTACATCGGTGCAAACTCTCTCTTGGATGCGCAACGGCAAGAGTCCGTTTATCCATTACCCTAGCGACCAAACGAGGGTCTACTACGCTTATCCCAACTCATATTGGCGTTAAGCTTCGGGCTGACGTGCTAGAGGTTGTCTTCTCATTATCGATAACCACGTTCCTGACGCGGCAAAAAGAAGCAAGCAATTCGGTTCGGGAATCGCGCTGGCGATGCGAAGGCCGCTATCTACAAATCCATGGCCCGCAGAAGGGTGCTCATCGAAGAGACCTATCGAGGCACTCAAATAGTAACTTGGAATCAATGCTCCGCCGCCCCAATATCCTCGAACGTTGTAGTAAACGCCCTCAGTTACCTCAAGGACATTGCCCCCTTGGTCAAATGTCCCATAAGGACTTTCTGAAAATGTGTATGCACCCACATTCGAATAGGGGTAATCGGACCCAACCCCACCGGAATGATTAGCTGAGTTGCCTGTATCTGCGGATGGGAGAACGTTATCTGGTGGTGAGTTACTTGATGTCGGATATTCCCAATAGTTGCCCGTTGCGCCATCGTTCCTGTGGTACGCAGCTTTATGCCATTCATCCTCGCTCGGAATAAAAAACTTGGCGTCCGGATCTCGGACTTCCGACACTCCATCGCTAATCAGATAGGCTCCCTCTTCCGTCGTGCCAGCAGCTTGAGGTCCCGTTGGTTGACCATTTTCCAACCAATTGACGAAACGCATCGCATCTAATGACGAAACGTATACGGCAGGCTTATTACCATAAGAATAGTCACTACCTCCAGGACCTTGGCCAAGGGCATCAGCCTTAACCGAATACGAATATGAGCCTGACGACCCGGTTTGGGTGATTCCGCCAATGGTCGTAATACCCATAGCACTCTTATAGAGTCCGTTCGTATCGGTAGCGGCAACCGCATTTAGGAACTCGACATACTGGGCATTAGTCACTTCGTATTTGCTAATGCGGTAGATGTAATCGACGGAGCCAAATCCGGTATCGTCTGCTGCATTACCCGGATTGCCTATCGTGGCCCAGTCAAAAGTAACCTCACCTCTTACAGCGGAACCGTTGTGTCCGAGTGAGATCAAAATTAACAAAGTCGTCGCGAGTAGCTTCACTAAGTTTGCTCCTAAGAAAGGAATCGCTGGGTGGGTTTTTCGCAGAAAGCACATCGGTAGTATAGCAATCTATCCGTGAGATACAAGAAATTCGCAATGTTCTTGTTGGGCGTGGCTACGTCACTTAGACCAGTGACCACCTGATTCAGTAGTGTAAAGACACTCAGATTTCTTGGCTAAATTTCAGCCGGCCCCACTTCAATTCGCTTGCTTCTGCCGCAGAGAGCGACAGGCAGCAAGTAAGGTGGCAAGATGCTTGGGCTGTCGGGCCCGAGTTCGAGCTCTAGCCAACTCTTCGCAAACCTGGCGTGCTTGTCGGATGACTTCACCGTCGAGGTGGGCCGGATCTTGTTTGGCAAGATAGCGGGATGCCTGGGCGATTGCTTCCCAATCGCCGGTCGTGGCTGCGGCAAATAAGCGCTCGATGCAGTCGAGATGAGTGTCCACGACCGCTTCAACACGACGACTGTTGGCCGCCAGCCGGGCGTGGACCTGGGCCAAGTTTGGCAAGGACGGATACTCGCTGGTGTCCATGACAGATTCCTAAGCAGAGCAGTCGGCAGTTATGCGGCAGCGCGACACTCGGTGAGGCGGGGGATGCCAACGCGGGCTTGCCGCAGCACTAAAGGAACAAGCCGCTCCGTAGCGGACTGGGCAATCGTAGCGCTCCAATTGGGCTTAGCTTGGGAGTATCGCCGAAGAGCCAAACGTGTTTGCTTGCGGACGATCTGGGCAGATCGCGCTCGCACGTAACCACGGGCTTCCGAGAGCGACATGCCCTCCATGTTGTTGGCTACCAGCTGGGCGATATCCTGAACGCTCTCTTCGACTACCAGTCGAGCGATTTTCTCAATCGTAGCAGACGAATGTGAGCGGAATACCTTGGCAACGACATCTAGCATAGGTGTTTCCTTCCTGAGGTTCCTCCCTGGAGCCCGGCAATCGCGAGTGCCACTTCCTTGCGGCGCTTTCACGAGCCAGAACACTCATTGCATCGAATCGCTATCGCAGGCATCTCCAGTGGAACCGTTGCAGCCGATCGCGGCCCCTGCAGGCGATAGGAATTGCTCAAATTGCCTCGGATTCGCAATCGTCAAAGTGGCTGCACTTGACCGAAATTGGCTGATTGCTTAGGTTTAGCGAAAAGGCAGCAACGCCCCGGTTTTGTCTCTCAAGACGATTGACCGCCTCGCCGAATAGAGGGTTGTAAACCTTTTTATTGGGCGCCGTGGCCAAGTGGCTAAGGCATCGGATTGCAAATCCGACATCGCCGGTTCGAATCCGGCCGGCGCCTCCTCCCATTGAGAGCCTCTTGTAGTACCCTATTGTACTACGAGAGGCTCTTTTTCGTTGCTATCTGCTCAATACTGTCTGATTAAACCTGGCCGCAAGCGAATCACCATGAATTTCATCCACGACGACTTTCTGCTTCAGACTGACAAAGCTCGGCAGATTTATCACGAGTTTGCTGAGGATCAGCCGATTCTCGACTACCATACGCACCTGCCACCTGGCGATATTGCCGCGGACCGGCAGTTTGACGATCTGGCTGAGATTTGGCTCGAAGGAGACCATTACAAATGGCGGGCCATGCGCGCTAACGGCGTCGCCGAACGCTTTTGCACGGGTAGCGCCCCACCCTACGAAAAGTTTTTGGCCTGGGCCGGGACGGTGCCTCAGACGCTCCGCAATCCACTCTATCATTGGACCCACTTAGAACTAAAGCGCTACTTCGGCATCGACGATCTTCTCGATGAAGACTCCGCGCCCCGGATATGGGAGCAAGCGGGTGAGCAGCTAAAGGGCGGCAAACTCACGGCGCACGGCATCCTACAGAAGTTTGATGTTCGAGGCATTTGCACGACTGACGACCCAGTCGATGAGTTGCTTTATCATCGCACGATTGCCGACAGCGGCTTGGGCACGAAAGTGTATCCCACGTTTCGGCCCGACGCAGCGCTACGGATCGACCAACCAGATGAGATCAGACCGTGGCTAGATAAATTGCAAAAGGCGGCTGATGTTGAGATCAACTCGTTCGAGAAACTGCTCGCTGCCTTGGAGAAGCGGCACGACTATTTTCACTCGATGGGTTGTCGACTATCAGATCATGGTTTGGAAACGTGCTACGCCGACGACTATACCGAGGCGACGGCCGGCGCGATTTTCGAGGACGCTTTGAGCGGACAGGAAATCTCGCCGGAACGACACTCTCAGTATGCCTCATGTTTGATGGTGCACTTCGGCCGTTGGGACGCTCGGCGTGGTTGGACAAAGCAGATTCACTTGGGAGCATTACGGAATAATAATGCCCGACTGTTCAGGGAGTTGGGCCGCGACATCGGCTGCGACTCGATCGGAGACTGGCCTCAGGCCGAAAAGCTGTCAAAATACCTGAGCCGACTGGAGGAAGATAATTCACTTCCAAAAATGGTTCTCTACAACCTGAACCCGGCTGTCAATTCAGTCTTCGCAACCATGATTGGCAACTTCCAGTCAGGGGATGTCGCCGGAAAAATCCAAATGGGTAGCGGTTGGTGGTTCTTGGACCAATGGGAAGGCATGCAGTGGCAGTTGAACGCCCTGTCGAATCAGGGATTGCTCTCACGTTTTGTCGGGATGCTAACCGACTCGAGATCGTTCATGTCTTACCCTCGGCACGAATATTTCCGACGCTGCTTGTGTGATCTGTTGGGATCGGAAGTCGAGCGAGGAGTTCTTCCCAATGACGATGGGCTGCTGGGCCCGTTGATTCGCAACATCTGTTTCGGAAACGCACGCGACTTTCTAGAGCTCGAACTGTAGCTGGAGCAAAGGCTTGGCGAGCTAGGTCGGTGTTGTGTAGACTTACAGAGTTATGTTTTGTAAGTGATACCAAGGAATCTGTCCCATGAGTACTATTACAAACGCCGAAGCAGTCTTTGCCAAGCTGGAATCCGCAGGCGTGTTGGCCGTGCTGATGATAGACGACGCGGCTAATGCTGTGCCTCTGGCAGAAACGCTAATCGAGGGCGGCATTCGGGCGATGGAACTCACCCTGCGCACCGACGCGGCGATCACAGCTCTGAGAGAAATCAAGAAACAGATTCCCGAAATGATTGTCGGCATCGGTACGATACTGACGCCCGAACAGGTGAAGCTCGCTCTTGACGAAGGGGCCGACTTTGGTGTTTCGCCTGGGATGAACCGTCGCGTTGCTGAGGCGGCCGTCGACTGCGGTCTGCCATTTGCACCTGGCATCCTGACTCCATCAGATGTTGAGGCAGCATTGGAGTTCGGCTTCCGGCGCTTAAAGTTTTTCCCTGCAGAAGTCAGCGGCGGTCTGCCTTATCTGCGCAGCATGTCTCCTCCTTACAACCACCTCGGCGTGAAATACATTCCGCTTGGCGGTGTAAGTCAGTCGAACCTCTCCGAGTATCTTTCCGAGCCGCTCGTGGCAGCGGTCGGCGGTTCCTGGTTGGCTCCAAAGCAAGCTGTCGCCGATCACGATTGGCCACGGATTAAAGGTCTTGCCCAGGCGGCGACCAAAGTCGTGCAAGAAGTTCGTGGTTAGATTGTTCGTGTCGCTGAACGAACAAGGCAGACTGCGGGTTCGCGGGGCAGGAGTCACTCGATTCTCAGTACTGCGCGGACGATATCGTTTGTGATCCGACCATCGTCGTGATCTACTGGCGATGCGTCATAGACAACTCGCACACGATTTCCAGGCAAAATCTGAGGATGGGCATAAACCTTACTTGTGCCTTCATAAATACGAAACGGCGGATGCCAACTTCGTCCCCCGTCTTCGCTTGTGCGGGCAATGATCGCCCTATCTCCGCTAACCCGACGCCCGAAGATGATTACTAAAATATCGTCATTTAGTCGAATAAGCTGAGGCGACACTCCCTCTTCTCCGCCCGGAAACGGTACGGGTTTGCTCCAGGTTGCACCGAGATCCTGAGAGCGAGACTCGTACATGATGGAGCGTTCCTGATCCCCCGTGCGGAACACGGCGTATAGCTCCTTACCGCCGAGATGAACGATGTCGGATTCATTGGGCCCTTCTTCACCGGGTGTGTCAGCATCGGCAATCACCGCCAAGTGACGCCAGGTTTTTCCACGATCGGAGGATTCGATCACGCCAGTGAATAGCCGCCCCTCGCCGATTTGGTTTTCTGCTTGTTGTTGTCCGTAGTAAGGGGCAATCAGGCTCTCTGGTGAGATCTCAAGAATCCGACCCCAAAGTACGCCGTGTTTTCCGGTCGGGATCTGTAAACCGGTCACGGGGACATCCTGACGCGTCCATGTCGCGCCATCGTCGTGCGAATACAACAGGCTTAAGATCGCCGATACTTCTGAAGTTTGGTCGAAGTAGCTGAGGTAACTCATCAGCGATCCATCGCTCAACCGCGTGAATGCCAATCGCATGTCGCGTTCGCGGTGCGGCATCCCAGCCCAGGGCCGCCATGTTCGGCCTTGATCGGTCGAAGTCACAGTCTGCGGCCGATCGTCGGTTAAGAACTGAGCCAAGTCATCGTTCCAGGTAAGTCCGAACACTTTCGTCCCGGCATGATGGGGCCCTTCGTGATGAGCCATGTACCATGCGCCATCCTGGGCTTCGTACAGATAGGGAAAGTGCACCTGGTTATGTGGTGGAGGTGTTTGGTCGTCGACTGAATAGATTGATCGCACATCCTCTAGTACGAACTGCGGCGCTTTGGCGTGAGCTTCAACTGGAGCCAGAATGATGTAACCGTAGATGGCCAGCGCGAGAGGGCTCAGAGACAAACAACGCGGGCAATGGTGTAGAGATTGCTGTCCCATATGTACTCTCCCCGGACAGGATGCGTTTGCCCTCAACTTACAAGGACTTATAGCCAAGAGCTACGTGTTTGCGACATTTACTGGTTTGCCATTTAAGAAGGCAACCATGTTTTCGATTACATCTGACAAAAGCCGCTCGCGAGAAGCCTGGGTGGCCCAAGCTATGTGTGGAGTGACGACGCAGTTCTTAGCTGTGAGAAGTGGGTTATCTACAGCTGGCGGTTCCGTAGATAGCACGTCGAGGCTTGCACCCGCAATTCTGTCTTTGTTGAGCGCCTCAGCCAACGCGGCTTCGTCGATCAGTGGCCCCCGCGCCGTGTTGATGAGAAGTGCAGAGGGTTTCATTAGCTCTAGTCGCGAGCTGTTGACCAGTCCTTCGGTCTCGGGAGTCAATGGGCAGTGGAGGCTCACAACATCGCTTTCGCGAAAAAGTGTGTCGAGGTCCACAATCTGAATACTGTCCTCGTCGCCGTTAGCTGTGCGTGTCGTGGCCAATACCGTCATATCGTAGGCGCGGGCGAGTCGCGCAACGGCGCGACCGATTTGGCCCAGGCCGACTATGCCCATCGTCATTCCCGACAGTTCGAATAGCGGGCGATCCCAGAAGCACCAATCCTTGGCGGCCGACCAGCGACCCGAGCGCACAGCTTCGGAGTGCTCACCTACATGCAGTGCGTGATGCAGTATGTGGCCGAAAACCATCTGAGCGACCGAGGAAGTACTGTAACTGGGCACGTTAGTAACTACGATGCCCTGTTCCGACGCCGCGGCGAGATCCACCACGTTGACACCAGTAGCCATGACTCCGATGTACTTGAGCGGTTCCAGCGCAGAAATTGTTGCGCCAGAGAGCTCCACTTTGTTGGTGAGCAACAATTGAGCATTCGCGGCACGAGCCAATATCTCGTCGGGTTGCGTACGGTCGTAGATCTCACATTGACCGATTGCCAGGAGTGGCTCCCAACTCAGGTCGCCTGGATTCAGTGTGAATCCGTCCAGCACCACAATTTGCGGTCGGTCTCGAATCATCTACCTTGCTCATAGGATAATTATTGTGACCGAACAAAGAGTAATCGGGCAGCGGCAAAACCCGATGCGGCACCGATCAAAAAAATTGCTGATGCAAGGGTAATATCACTCAAAGCGAGATGGGCTAACAGAGTCATCAATGGTCTCCGGAATTAGAGCAAGAGTTTACTGGGTGGAAAGTCTTCAACTGGAATGGCCAATATAGAATTGCACAGAGGCAAATCTGCGGGTTGTAGTATTCTAATGGCATTCCGGCCCGGATGGGGAGTCCAATATCTTCTCGAATCACATCTAGATTGCGGTGCGACCGGGCTTGTTACTATTGGTCAGTACGTTGAACTTGGGGGTGCAACTTGCACTAAGCCGTGCGGTCTCGAGAGTTTTCTTCGGAGTCTTCGTTCTCCTCTGGAGCCTCTTCAATCGCTGGCGCAAACTGCAAGGCACCGCTACTGTAGGAAGTGCCTGTATTCTTGCGCAGAGTTCTTACTTGGTCCAGCGCGCTTGCCAAGTCCTCTTCCGTCAGAGAACTCAAGGGGTGAATAAAAGCTGACCAAAGCAGACCGTTGCTGATGGCGTACCTGGCATCCAAAGCCCGATCATAGTTGGCGTGAAGAACGATAATAGCAGTTTTCAAATCCTGAGGTTGGCTAACGTCAAACGCTTGGATCGGCATCATGATGCGCATCCGATTGGCCTTCTCGTCGGTTATCACCATTAACGTCCCGTCAAGATCAGCGAATGCCGCCGCCGCTTCCTGATTTGGCTCTTGGTCATCACTATCCTCCGCAGTTTGCTCATCGTCCTGTCGTTCTGACTCAAGTTCTTCTTCGGCATCGGGATCGCCATCAGGTTTGATCATCCAAACGTTCGCCCCATTTTGGGCAAATGGCACCTTGGGGAAATGCTGCTTTAGCAACTCGCCAAGCCTTTCGTTATTCATCGCCTCAGGCTGCTGAACATGGTTAGGCTCGTCCGGAGGGCTCTGTGCTTTTGACGAACTGATCGAAAACGCAAGCCCAGCCAGAATTCCAAATACGGCCAATCCAGCGACGCTTGCAACCGCACTCTTTCGCGCCATGTTCATCTGTACTTCTCCACTTTGCTCGAGAGTGATTCACTTAGACGCATAGCTGATCAGAATTGGCGAATCATCCTAGGGACGGATACGGAATGCTCTATTTCACTAATCTTTCGAAATACAAAAAAGATGCTTCTCACCGCGGATGAAGATCTGATCGTCGACAAGTGCTGGCGTGGCATCGATCGTTTCTCCGATATCGTTGGAACTTAGGATATTGAGTTGCTTACCTTTTGAAAGTACTAAGGTCGTTCCATCTCGATCAGAGATGTAAATCCGATCTCCACCTCCGACCAGCGAAGCGTATATCATGCTCAGCCCTTCGAGCCTTTCGTTCTCAAAATGTACTTCGCCCGTTTCTGCTGAAACACACGTGAGGATCGCTTTATTCGACTTGGTAAAATACAACAAATCGTCATACAGCAGCGGTGAAGGGACGTAGGGGGTACCGTTATCTCGCGACCACACGACATCGTCGGTGTCGGTAATGTCGCCCGAAGAATCGAGCGGGATCGCGTTCAATGCGGCGCCGCGATGACCGCTCATGCAAATCACCAAGTTATCGTGAACTACTGGCATCGGCACGACGCCCATCACCTGGCCGCCACACTGCCAGATAATCTCGCCGTTGTTCAAGTCGTAGCTCCGCGTGCGATTCATGCCGTTAACGATCACTTGAGTACGCCCGTCAAGGTCAACAATGAGCGGTGTCGTCCAAGTGGTTTCTTCGTCGCGATCGACTTTCCATTTCTGCTCGCCCGTATTGGCATCCAGCGCCGTGATGAATGATTGATCCTCTTGGTCGCAAAGGACGACTAGCGTATCGCCGTAAAGTGCAGGGGACGAACCTTCGCCAAAGCTGTGGCGAGTTCGCATTGGGCCCAGATCTTTCTTCCAGCGGAAGTTGCCATTCAAATCGTAGCTATAGACGCCGCGAGATCCGAATGATACATACAGATTCCTCCCGTCTGTGATTGGCGAAGCAGAAGCAAAACTCGCCGTTCCGTGATGGGCCTGGTGGGGAATCGCTTCGCACGCGGTTTGCTGCCAGATTGTGTCCCCCGTGACACGATCCAGACACATAACGACAAATTCGTGAACGTGGGTTGGCGGTTCACCGCGACCAAAGCCGCCTCTTCTTCCGCGCCGACCGCGACCTTCTCGGTTCCGACCACGCCGTTCGCTTTCGGGAGGAGCACGCTCAGCCGAGGGATTTGTTCGCTCAGTTTCTGCCTGAGCCACAAGGTCGGACACGAACCGTGCCGGCGTGCGGCGGGCAGATTGTGTCGTGACGGCGGGGGCTTGGTCGGTTTTGATGGCCGTGAGAACGTAGATACGGTCGCCCCAGACGATCGGCGACGCGCTACCGCGTCCAGGGATAGCGACTTTCCATTTTACATTCGTCTCTGCATCCCACGAAGTTGGAGGATTGCCATTTGGGGCAACACCGGTAAAGTTTGGACCGCGGAATTGATGCCAGTTATGCTCGCGCCCAGCGGGGTGACCATCTGACCACACCGGGGAGATCTCTCCGCAGAGTGTTGCGATGATTCCAATTAGTAGGCAACAAATTGTCTGGTGACTCATCAATTCTCCTCCGTTCTCACAATGAAAAACGAAAACTGCTCGACAGCCGATCTCCTGCGCTATACCGCCCATCGCCTAGGAAAGGGCTCCTCTACCGAGAATCTTGGCATAAATTGGGCGAACTTCCAAGCTTTCTTGTCTAGTTTTTCTCCAGGCTCGATGGATTTCTAGTGGAAGACTGTACGCGGAACAGTATTCGTCGTAACTACACACGTAGTCTTTGATGCTCAGTTATTGGCAAACCGAAGAGACTATAGCGAAATGGATCGAATACATCTAATCGATCCTCCGTTCAGTTGACCAATTGCAGGATCGTGGCCATCTGCGTCTGCTCAAGAATGAAGTGTCTAGCTCGAAAAAAGTATTTTTAACGGCTCTGGATAACAAATTCGAATGTGTGCTGATGATTAGAAGAAAGCTTTGCCGCCGACTTTTGCCACTCCATCGCAATTCCATCGACAGAGTTCCTTCCTGTGGCCTTTCAGCTTTCCGGTTCTTCTTGACCAGACATACGATTCACTGAGGGCAGTTTCGTCACTCACTCTTCTTACAGCGGAGCTATCTCATGTCTCTTCACAGCTCACTTCGCAGCGACCGTGCTTTTACCCTCGTCGAGCTCCTGGTGGTCATCGCGATCATCGGCACCTTAATGGGGCTGCTCTTGCCGGCGGTTCAATCGGCAAGAGAGGCGGCCAGACGATCTTCTCTTAGCAATGAGATGCGACAGGAATATTATGCCGATGAATTCGGAAACGCCAAGCCAGAAGTGGTCGAGGCGCTATCAGAAGCACGGGTAAAGTCGTTCTTAGCTGAAGTTACTTTAACGCCGAAACTTAGCGTTGGCACGACAACGCCCGAGTCGATTTATGAAGCTCGCTTCGAGGGCAAGATCGAAGCGGCTAACCCGGACGGCCAAGCCGGCGATTGCGAAATTGCCCTGCCGCTACCCCCACAGATCATCTCGCTAGACGATTTGTCAATCTTGATGGACGGTGAACCAAGCCAGCACGTCTCGC